>Ga0129314_1000089_pt1 | contig 116003 bp, 111 predicted proteins | sample O1111metagenome_FD_94431 | JGI IMG/M metagenome (GOLD analysis project Ga0129314, IMG submission 94431) | Orangutan individual fecal microbial communities from fecal samples from Wisconsin, USA - O1111 metagenome | ecosystem: Host-associated > Mammals > Digestive system > Large intestine >...
TATTGTTGGACCTGTAAGGAACTATATTGACGGACAGAGCAGCTTTCAGGGGATGATAGCCAACGCTATCATGCTTATAGTTTCATCAACTTTGGTTGGTCTTAAGCTTGCAATGATTACATATATGGAAGGCAATTTGTATATGGGTATGGCCGATCACTTTGTGAATAATACTATTGTGAATCTGCTTCATATAGAGAGCTCTACTGGCACAGATGAAATGATGTTTTTAAGGATTACTGTGGCACAGACCATTTCATTTCTTATAGTACTTTTTATTTTTTTGGAAAGGAAAAATCATGGGAAGAAAGGGATTATTAATAAAACAATTTCTGAATAATGCATTTGTCACAACTACTATTGTGCTGATAGTGCTGTCTGTTGTTGCATTATGGTATGATGGAACAATGATCTGCATATCAACCATCTTTGAGACTCTTTTACTAAGTGCTGTTTGTGAAGTGATCAAACACATGATGTATAAGATTGATATTGCAAATATTTATCTTGGTATACTGCTTCATTATCTTCTGGTATTAGCAGTTGTTCTGATATTTGGGTATGCATTTAACTGGGTTAATCAGCTTCCTGTCTATGTTTTGGCTGGAATGTGTGGTGTTGTTTTAATCCTGTGCTGCTATTTGGATATTAGTAGAGTTAAGGCTGATATTGATGAAATTAATGGATTGTGTGAAAAAAGAGTTTCTGTAATAGTGGAGGAATGAATGGATTGGTTAGATAATCTTCAAAAGGCGATTAATTACATAGAAGAACATTTGTTAGAGGATGAGATGATAACCGATATGAATATTTCACATGAAATATATTCTTCTACAGACAGCTTTCGGACGATTTTTCAGGTGGTTACGGGGTATTCTGTAGGAGAATACATTAGAAATCGCCGTTTATCTTTGTCTGGAGAGGAGCTGATTCAATCTGGGCATACGATATTGGACATTGCATTAAAATACGGATATGATACACCGGAAGGTTTTACAAAAGCATTTTCCCGATTTCATGGAGTTACGCCCTCTTATGTTAGAAAAAATCGGACCGGACTTAGAACTTTCACCCGGGTGCAATTAAAAATTCAGGCAGTTGGTGGAAGCACACTGGATTATTTTGTGGAGAAGCTGGAAGGCCTTTGCATTGTGGGATATGAAAGAGAGTTTCCTAATAACGGATTGGAAGACAATAACATAAAGATTCCTGAATTTATCAGGCAATGTTGTATTACAGATTTTGATGGCATGGATCATTTTGCTGAAAAAGGCAAATTCGAGAATGCTATGTTAGGTTATCGTTATAATGAGGGACAACAGTTACATTATATATTTGGTGTTGTCGGAAGTGAAGATATCATAGATGTTCCATCTCCTTATAGCATAAAGAAAATTTCATCAAAGAATTGGGTTTGCTTTCCATGTGAAGCGGGTGTGGATGCAATACAGAAACTATGGTACCGAATTTATACAGAATTTATGCCATTTTCTTCTTATAAAATAAATGAAAATGAGACTCTGGAAATCAGTTTTTGTAAAAATGGGGAAAATCAATTATATTTGTATATGCCGATAAAAGAGGATGTGTAACTATAAGGTCATGGACAAATTTTTCCCAAAACGGACAGGAAAGAGAATGTGAGATTTGCTATCCTAAATAATAAATAAGGATTTAGGAGGGCAATTTTATGAAAAGAAAAAAGGTGCTATTGTGTGGGGTGGCTATAATTGTATATGGAATTTTAGTTTGTGGATGTGAAAGTACTGTGTCTACAGAGTCTGCAACGCAGACAGAAGAGGTTGCACAGCAAATTGGTCAGGAAAAAACCGCAGAACAAATGTCTACGGAAGAAGTGACTACAGAAGAAGTTCCTACGGAAGAAAATGAGGCGCGACAACCAGGATTGTTGCCTGAAGAACGGGAAAGCATTCATATGGGTAAGCTGTCTTCTGAACATATTTATTATGAGGAAGTGGTTCATTTAGATCCTGCATGTGCAGATTATATTCAGGAGCTATCGATTTATGATAAGGAAATAGATGATACTTTTGTTGTTCACATTTCGCTTCCCCCAACCTATGATGAGACAAAAGAATATCCCCTGGTAGTTATGACGGATGGGGTGTGGAGATTAAGCGATCACCCGGAATTAAGACCGCTTATGAAAAATGGTGTGATCGATGATGTTATTTTGATCAGCATTGGATATCCAAATGATTATGACTATAGAACGATACGAGAAAGAGATTTGGTAAATCATCCAAATGATTTTCTTCATTTTATAGTCGATAATCTGATACCTTATTTATCAGAAATTTACTCGGTGTCAGACAAAAATACAACGTTAACCGGTCATTCATATGGTGGTTATTTTGCATATTACACGTTGTTTCATAGTGATACGATTGCCCGAAATACATTTGAAAATTATTATATTGGAAGTCCGTCCATGCAGGCACATACAGGGAAAATGTACATCCGAAATTACGAACAGGAGTATTATGAAAGATGTAAAGAATTAAATGCGAATGTATATATCACCGTGGGAGGTGAAGAAGACTCAGGTTTTGTAAGTGGAATTGAATCTTTTGAAAAGTCCCTTGAAGAGAGGAATTATGATGGTCTAAATATTATATATGAAGTAATTGAAGGTTATAGCCATGATACGGTTTTTAAACCATCTATACGAAATGCTTTGGGAATTTTTTATGGCAAATCGGATGTTGGTCGGTAGATTTAAATTCTTAGAAATTGGAGAGATAAAATGGAAAATTTGATTTCTATAAACAAACAGTAACATAGAGATAAATTTGAATTTGATAAAGGAATGTGATTGTATGAAAAAAATGATTTTAGGAATTATGTGGCAGCTAATGGGTTTTCTTGGTTCAATAATTATTCTATGCTCTGCGGCACCTCACCAGTGGGATTATAACGGAATTACTGGTATTTTAGGCAGTTTGTTGGGATTAGACTTAATAATCCCACTCATTATTTGCATTATATTTTTTATTTGCGGTGCAGTGGTCTGTTTCAAGGCAATAGGTGAAAAGTAAAATTCAGTTTGCAGAACTAATAGAGAAGTAACATATAAAACAATAAATATGGTCAAAAAATCATCGACATCCGACCTACAGCACGTTATAATATAGTTAATTATGTATGACTCTATTGTGACTGTAAAGTTCAAAATGCAAAAGGCACTGTTTTTTTGCGTAAGCGCTAAATAAAATAGAGGATTTATGTTTATCCTTGCCGGTAAGATCATGGTCTCGCATCAAACACTATCACTTATATCCATAAGATATCTCGCTGATACTACCGTCAAAGTAAACAAAATCTCCATCTGGATAATTCCAAATAGCTTGGAATTTCGTAGGATATTTAACGCCATTAGAAGCAAGTTGATAATCTTTGCAAATTGCAGACCATGGTACATATTCCATACTTCCATCCGTTCCTGTAATGGTTCTGTCATTTGTGGTAAAAGAAATCAGTTCATACTGCTCATTAAAGGTAAAGATACCGCTTGCCGTTTGTCCTTTGTAACTGATTGTCGCCCGTACTTCAAACTTACTTATTTCTTCAAAAGTAATATAATCCTGTAACAGAATGGTAGGAGCAAATAAACTTTCAGCAAGAAAAGTAGCGAGGCAAGCCTTATTCATATCTGCCCCTGTCTGGTCGAACAGTGTAACAGCTTTTGCAATTACGGCTTTCATGCCACCGGTTCCATTTTGATAGTAGTCATATCCTTCAAAAGGAATACCAAACATACTGCTGTCAACGAATGCCATTCGGCAAGGCTCGCTCACAAAATTATATTGTGTATAGTCGATTGTCAGGGAAGGACGGTCTTTGCCCTGCGAAAAATCGACATCGTGATATTTCATTTTCAGATAGGACATTTTAGGTGTTCCAATATACCCACAGCTTTGTAGATACTTCTGGATAGCAGCAGGCAGATTGTTAAAATCTTCCTCTGTAAAAACTTTATTGCTTGTCTGTAGCTGATTTTCAGACATAAGAGCATCAATATCATTCTGAAAATCTCTTTTTACTGGGGAGTACGGAATATGAAACCATATCAAAATCGTTCCGATAAGCACGAGCAACACACCAATTACAATATACATTTTTCTTTTCCTCACTTTTTTCATAATCAGCCCAATTCCTCCACAAATTTTGTCTGCCGTGTTAAACGGTAGTCAAAAAATACTGCAAATACGGCAAGTAGTACAAAAATGAAAACCTTCGTTATTAAAGCAGGGATTGGAATAGAAATACCCGCTGCAAGTTGGAAAATAGTCTGAACAGGGAGCATAATTCCAACTGCTGTACATACTCGTAATATCATTCTAAGCAAAGCATATCCAATAAAATATTCGTGTTTAGCCAAATAGTAGGTAATAAATATCAAAGGGCTGATAATCCCCATATCAAGCACATAAGTTATTTCTGTTGTATAAACTTCAATCAGTTCTAATGATGTTCCTCTTATAATTGATGTAATAATATCTGGAAGCCATGCAACAAAAAGTGCAATTCCTGCTATTAGTAAAAATGCTTTCATTCCTTTTGTAAACGGATATGAACAGACTCTTCTCTGTCTGATACCTATCGCATAAAGTTTCGCTACCTTAAAGCAGACAGTAAAAAAGCACAATCCAAACAATAAGATGTATACTAAGTGCAAGCTGTTATATGTAACTCCAAATGCTAAGCTTGCGGAATAATACAGCAACATACTCAATATTCCGAAGACACGAATATCGTAATCAATAGCTGACCCTTTCTTATTTCTTAAAAGCGTAATAATTGTTAAAGGGACAATAAATAACAATATCGTAAAGTCAGAGCCTATAAAAATCGGAGCTTTAAAGTAGGAGTCGTGAGCATATATGCCTGCTCCCCACATTTGTATATTTTCTCCATATTGATTAACAATCTCATAGGAATATGATGTATCAAAGGCACTAATCCCACAAATCGTTATAATCAGCAATAACAGTATAATTATAATATTTAGAGCGTTGCATACTGCGTTCCATTTATTCATTGTTCAGGTTACTCCTTTCATTTATCCATTTATCGTTTGTGCTAAAAAAGCTTTATATGCCATTTCCTGCTGTGCATAAATTTCATCCGTTGAAATGCCCGGCATAGTCATGGAAAATATTGTGCCAAGACCGATTGTATAAATTAGCATATTCAGATGCAGCTTTTTTGCCTGCTCTATGCTGATATTAATATTTTTAGAAATAAATTCTGCTACATGTGGATTTGTTTCCGATTGATACAAATCGTCCAAAGAAGAAATGCCGTTTCGTTTATGCAGAATAAAAATCTTAAATAAATTTGGCTCTTCTTTCGCTAATTGGATATAAGTTCTCCCGGTGCTTCCGAAAATATCGTCTTTATCAATATGTGTTTGAACATATTCTCCGATAAAACTGCTTACTTTTTGAGTAACATCCTGCCGCAGTCCCTCCATGTTTTTGCAGTAACTATAGATAGGCTGTACGGAACACCCTATCTTTTCTGCAATAGTTTTAACCATAACCTGCTCCATTCCTTCATTTCGTGCGATTTCAAAAGCAGCATTGACGACCATTTCTTTTGTAATCCTTTGTTTTGGCATTTTATTCCCTCCATAATCAAGTTATATAAACTGTTTATATAACTTGATTATATTATAACAATTAAGCTTTGTCAATTCGTCTGGAGACAATTCACAAAACATGATTCGGTCTTTTCTCGACTGTAACCTCTATATTTCTATCGATTTTAAAGTAAAAAACAAGAGAGTAAGGTCTTCCGTTAATCGGTCAATGGGTATATACTCATATTAACCGAATTGGTCAACGGAGGTGGCTTATGAATGATAAATTTTATGCTTTGCCGGAAGAAAAACAATCTCAAATATTAAATGCTGCATATAAAGTATTTGCAATGAATCAATATAAAAAGGCACCAACCTCAGAAATTGCAGCAGAAGCCGGAATATCCAAGTCACTTTTGTTTCATTATTTTCATAACAAGCAGGAGCTGTATATTTTTTTATGGAATCATGCAGTGGATTTAACAAAAAAATACATGTGTAAATATAAGGTATATGAAACAGATGATTTTTTTGAAATGATGCGTCGAGGTCTGATGGCTAAGTGTGCAGTGATGAGAAAATACACATTTTTGTCCTTATTTTCCATAAATTCATACTTTGAAACAGAACCGGATATTCAATCAACTATCCAACCGTATGTACAGGATGTTACCCAAACGACATTAGAATTGCTTTTGTCAATTTTGAATCTCGATTTCATCCGTAAGGATATAGCGTTTGCCTGTATATACAAAGAAATTCTGTATGCTTCAGAAGGGATGATGAAGTCCTGGTACAGAACAGGGAATTATGATGTAACAGCTTTTGAGCAGGAATATCTGGAAATGATAAATCATTGGGAAATAGTTTATGGAAAGGAAACGGAAAATGACAGAAAACAGTTATAAGACACCCTGTGGCTGCATCCATTATTTTGTAAATATAATAGACAAGCAGAAAATTACATTAGTGTTTTTGCCGGGACTTACAGCAGATCACAGGCTTTTTGAGAAGCAGACAGAATATTTTGAGAAGAAACAGAATGTGTTTGTATGGGATGCGCCATCACATGCATTATCCAGACCATTTACGAATAATTACAGTCTGTCTGACATGGCAGAATGGCTTTATGAAATCTTAGAAAAAGAAGAAATTTATAATCCCATCATTATCGGTCAGTCTATGGGTGGATATCTGGCTCAAATGTATATGGAATTATATCCGGATAAGATAAAGGGGTTTATCTCCATTGATTCTGCACCGCTCCAGAAGTCTTATATGACTGCAATGGAAATATGGCTTCTTGAAAGAGCAGAGCCATTATATAAGATATATCCATGGAAAGCACTTCTTAGGGCTGGTTCGAGAGGGTGCGCAGAGACGGAATATGGTCAGAATCTTATGCGAAAGATGATGATGTCCTATGATTCAGATCCTAAAGAGTATGCAAGGCTTGCCGGTTTTGGTTACAGAATGCTTGCTGAGGCAATCAAAGCAGATCTGCCATATCATATCAGTTGTCCGGCATTACTTATCTGTGGAGAAAAGGATAAGGCGGGCTCAGCCAAAAGCTATAATAAGAAATGGCATCAGAGAGAAGGTTTACCGATTAAATGGATAAAGAATGCTGGTCATAATTCCAATACGGATCAGCCGGATGAAGTAAACAGACTGATAGAAAAATTTATCAGAGGGGTAGAATGTATATGAAAGTGTTATTGTTTTGCTGTAAAGGTTTTGAAATGATGGAGTTTTCTTCTTTTTACGATGTTTGCGGATGGGCGAAAAGTGAATATGGATTTGATATGCAAGTAGATGTTTGTGGGTTTACTAAGGCAGTACACAGTGCTTTTTGGAGAAATGAGCTTAAAGTCGATAGAGTGATAGAAGAGATCAGTGCGGATGAGTATGATGCTATTGCCATTCCAGGTGGAGATTATTTATATGGCTTTTTTGAGGAAGCATATGATGAACGATTCTTACAATTAATCTGTGAGTTTGACAAGCAAAGAAAGATTATTGCAAGTGTTTGTGTAGCTGCATTGCCGATTGGAAAAGCTGGAGTTCTGGAAGGCAGAAATGCTACTACCTATCATTTGAATGATGCATATCGTCAGAAAGAACTTGCTGAGTTTGGAGTTAACATTATGGATGAGCCTATTGTAGTGGACAAAAATATAATTACTTCGTATTCCCACGCAAACTGCCATGATGTTGCATTTATAATGCTGGAACGATTCCTTGGAAAAGAGAAAACTGATAGGGTTAAAAAAGGAATGGGTTGGTAGAATATATTCAAAAAGTCAGCTCCCAAAAGCAGATATGGTTATAGCAAATTTGTCAGCGAAGTAGATAGAAAAGGAGTGTCTGGATGAAATTAAATATACAGTGGAAAAAAGTATTGTATGGAATTATATTGATAGTTACCGGTATAATATTGGCTGCTCTTCATTTTATTGTGGCTGGAGATGGTATCAGAGATTTCATTTCCAGTATTATTGCAGTTATATCGGTATTGGTAATATTAGTAGGAACTTATATTACATTAAGTGAAATCAAAAACTGTAAATGATACATTTTAAAGTATTGTGAATGTTCTGCTGGTTGTTGTATGCGATTGTTCTCTGAGGTTTTTGAAAAGAGTGTAACGATTACTATTGTTGATACAATTGTCAATGGTGGAGCTTCTGAATGCGGATTTGAAATATCAGAGCATGTATAGAAAAACAAATTCAAGGCTTTGAGAGAGATTGAAAGCCTTGGAAGTTGGCGGTGATAATAATATGAATAATCCTTGGAAGGATATCAGCTTATCTGATTATGAGAATCATATGGCAATGGATTCTGTTCAACAGTTACAAGCAATGAATCAGATGATGAAAGGACAATTAAATCAATATGAGGTACAATCTGCTATGATACTTGGGAGTGCAGGTGGTAATGGTTTGGAGCATGTTGATACAGAAAAATTAAACAAGGTTTATGGTGTGGATATAAATCAGGAATACCTAACAATAACCAAAAAGAGATATGAGAATCTCTCTGATACATTGGATTGTCTTTGCGTAGATTTAGTTAGTGAGGCAGAAAAACTTCCACAAGTAGATATGCTAATTGCGAACTTACTAATTGAATATATTGGATATGAATGCTTCAAAAAAGTAGTGATAGTGACAAAACCTGTATATGTATCGTGTATAATTCAGGTAAATGTGGACGATAGCTTTGTGTCAGAGTCTCCTTATTTACATGCGTTTGATGGGTTGGTGACTGTTCATCATCAAATGGCTAAACAGGAATTGCAGAATAGTATGAATGAAATTGATTATCATTTAATTCAGGTGTTAGAATCTCGGTTGCCGAATGGAAAGAAACTTGTGCAATTCGATTTCTATAAACAAACAGTAACATAGAGATAAATTCAAGTTTGCAGAGAGGAAGAATGAGCTGGAGATAAAATTTCCAGCTCAATCCTCTACATGGAATACATCTTCCACCAATAAATTAAAGTATTTAGAAATCCGTAGCATAAACTCGGCAGATGGGGTGCTGTCCCCACGTTCTATCCTGCCGACAGTTTTGGTGCTGAATCCGATAGCAGCGGCAAGGTCATCTTGGTAAATGCCACGCTGTTCTCGGATTTCTCGGATATTATTGGTAACCGCCATAAAAATCCCTTCTTTCAGTTCTATAGAATTTTCTTATTGTCAATTATGCAAAATGATGTGTACGATAAAAAGGACTTGCAATTTTATCGGTAATGTCCTGTAATAGCAGAAGCATCAGATTTTCCAAGAACTTTTCCAAATATGTCTAAGCGGTCATTTTCACTAACCTTGATAGGTGCATACTTTTCATTAAGCGAGATAAGGAAGATTCCGTCTGTATCGTTTTGCAATTTTTTAATGTAGGCTTCTCCGTTTAGAGCGAAGATGCCGATTTCTCCATTAGCAACAGATTCCTGTTGTAATACCCATGCAATCTGACCATTGTGGAATTCAGGTTCCATACTGTCACCACTAATGCGGACACCGAAAGTAGTATCTTCCGGCAGGATAGATTCATCTATGCGTACAGTCTCTTTCGGTCCGTCTACAAGGAAGTTACCGGTTCCGGCTGATACGGCATTTTCAAAAATATCAATGCTACGGAATGGAATTATCTTAGCAGTCTGCTTTTCATACATTCCGGATGCGTGGAGCAGATTGATATAATCCATAGCCTTTTCCCTGCCTTCATCAGTAAGTGAGGAGAAAGGATCAGTAGGATTTACTCCAAAATATGCCTCATACATGTTAGTAATACCAAGGATTCTACACACTTTGTAAAATATGGTAACGCTTGGTTCAGCAAGATTTCTCTCCCAGTTGGATATGGCTTTATAGGAAATGGTAATGCCTTCCTTTGCCAGTTCATCAGCGAGATCCTGTTGGAGCAAGCCTTTCTTTTTTCTATATGATGAAATGATTTCTCCGATTGAGTACATACATACGCCTCTTTTCTTTCATTTTGTTGATTTCAAATGTCTCTTTTCACTCCATAGTATATAGCAATAGTGCCAATTATTCAAGTTAAAAATCCAATATAATGAGAAAAAAGGACACATGTGTCCGTTGACAGTCGATTATTCTTGGGGTTATACTATGCCCTGTAAGAAACATTACTCATATACTTGGACTAAAGGTTATGGTAGTGACAGATTAAATGCAGGAGGTTATGCAGATGGGAGACAGGGTAATACTTCATTCAGATATCAACTGTTGCTATGCTTCGATTGAGCATCTGCATCATCCGGAGCTTGCAGGAAAGCCACTGGCAGTAGGCGGTGACCCGGAGGCAAGACATGGGATTGTCTTAACAGCCGACTATATTGCCAAGAAGTACGGTGTGAAAACAGGAATGGCACTCTGGAAGGCAAAGCAGGTCTGTCCGGACATAACATTTGTATCACCAAGAATGGACTTATATCTTCGGTTCTCAAGAATGGCTCATGAGATATATGCAGAATATACGGACAGACAGGAGCCATATGGAATTGATGAGTGCTGGCTTGATGTGACAGGGAGCAGTTCCCTTAAAGGAGATGGATTGCTCATTGCACAGGAAATCAGCAGGAGAATGAAGTCAGAGCTTGGCATCACAGTAAGTGTTGGTGTTTCTTTCAATAAGATATTTGCAAAGCTTGGTTCTGATTATAAGAAGCCTGATGCAATCACAACTATGTATAAGAGTGAGTTTAAGCAGAAGGCATGGTCACTTCCGGTGGCAGATCTTCTATACGTTGGCAAAAGTACGAACAGAAAGCTTGCATTATTTGGTATTAAAACCATAGGTGATCTTGCAAGAACAGATGAAGATGTGCTTAACAGTCACCTTGGAAAGATGGGCAGTATCTTATGGTCATTTGCTAATGGCTATGATGATTCACCTGTCAAGCTGGAGAATACCCACGCTCCAATCAAATCGGTGGGAAACAGCACAACGACACCAAAGGATTTAGTATGCGATGAGGATGTAAAGATTGTTCTTTATATTCTGGCTGAGAGTGTTGCAGCAAGACTTCGTGAGAATGGATTCCGGTGCAGAGTGGTTGAGATAAGTGTCAGGGATAATGAGTTATTCTCTTTTACCCGTCAGAAAAAGATTGACCATGCAACGAATATAACCGGAGAGATAGCTGCATATGCTTATCAGATATTTAAGGAAAACTATAACTGGAGCAAACCAATCCGCAGTGTTGGTGTCCGAGGTGCAGACTTAGTAACAGATAATTATTGGGAACAGATTGATTTGTTCTCAAGTGTGGAGAAGCGTGAAAAGCAGATGAAGATGGATTCAGCGGTGGATGAGATACGCAGAAGATTTGGATTTTACAGTATCCAGAGGGGACTCATGTACCGGGACAGGATTCTATCGGCAGTCAATGCAAAAGAAGAACACACAGTACATCCACATGGATACTTTGGATAAAGAGGGAGGCGGAACATGAGCGAATCAGCAAGAATTGATCTGGTAGACAGAGCACCATTGACGGAGAAGCAGCAGAATGTGTATGAAAGCATTATGCAATATCAGCGTGTGAATGGTTATGCTCCTGCTATCAGGGAGATATGCAAGATGGTAGGGGTGGCATCGACTTCAAGTGTTTATGCACATCTGAAAATATTAGAAGAAAAAGGCTATATAGCAAGGAAGATGGATGCTTCCAGAGCAATAGCAATCTTGTAAGGAAGGTGATTACATTGAGCAATAAAGTATATGTTGATGTACTTGCAGAGTTTTCAAAGGACGGACTGCTCATTCCTAAAGAGATAACATGGGAAGATGGCAGAAAGTATGAGATTACACGAGTAAAAGACAAGCGCAGAGCAGCCAGTACAAGGGCTGGTGGAGTTGGAGAGCGTTATACCTGTGTGGTAGATGGAAAGGAAATATTCCTTTTCTATGAAGATAACAATATGTGGTTTATGGAAAGAGCCGGAGCCTGATATGATTGTGTGCTGACAGCACAATTCATATTGGTTGGCTTCATTCATGCTTTAGATCAGCAAAGCCGGGGAATGTGCAGACATTCATCGGAACTCCCGGCAAAAGGCTTGCAAAGGTGATTTCCCTTTCCTTTACGAGTACAGAATTGTAGATTGATGATTTTGTATGAATAAGGAGCGAACTGAATTGAACAAAGGAAATGTTATAGAAATTAGATGTAAAAAATGCAACAAGTTAATGATGGAATACTTTGCATGCGGTGATGATTCCGCTGTGGCACTTCAAAACATTGGAATTAAGTGTGACAGATGCAAGCGAGTGATGATACTCAAGAAGTATTCCGAGGGAATGATGAAGGAACATTCTGAGAATGGGACTTTCAGAATATAACGATTGAAAATTAAATTACAGCCCACCTGATAAGGGCACATCGAAAGATGGAAGCACCAGAGACGCAGGGGAAACGAACAGTATTTATGATACTGGTTTCCTCGTGCGTCTTTTTTTGTGCTGTAAAGGTAATCCGACTTGTTCGTTTCCAAGGGCGGCAAGGAGGATTTATGAGCAGTAAAGCACAGACAAGAGAAAAGGATTATGAGAGAGGATTACGAATTGCAGATAGGAGAAAGGCGATGGGATTATCACAGGATGAGTTAGCTCATAGAGTGGGTATAGGCAGACAGGCATTATCAGCGATTGAAAATGGTGGAGATTTTAAGACACAGACATTAGATAATCTGGCAATCGTACTTGGTGTATCTGTTGATTTCATAATGTATGGAAAGAATGAAGAAAATTCAGAACTATTATCTGAGGCAATGGATGTTCTTTCAGATATGGATGAATTGCAGATAAGACAGTGCCTTGCAATGATGAAAGCGATGAAAAGTGTGACAGCAGAAAAGTAATTGTCGTGTTTACACGACATAATTGTCGCCCGTACACGGTCGGCAATTAAGGTGTGGCAGATTACAATATACTTGTGCTTGAGATACAGCACAGAATTTGAAAGCGGCGTGCACAATGCTTTCTTTAATATTTCAATTAAGGAAGGTAATAGCCATGAAAAAGTATAACGGAAAAGAACTTTACAAAGGACTTTTGTTTATAAAGTCAATGATGAGTATGAATAATGTGAACCGACAGAAAGAACTTGATCAGACATATGCATTAAGTGTGGGAATTGAGTGTGAGCAGACTGTTGTAGATGATGGAGCATCTACATCGGTTGACAGACCTCAGATGCGTCAGCTGATGGAAATTCTTGAGATTTCAGATTACAAGGTACTTGTCGTAGAAGATATTTATGAGATTACAAGAAATCCGGAAGATTTAAAGTCAATGATGGAACGCATAAATGATTTGGGTGTGACAATATTTGACCTTGGTACTATGAGTGCGAGGTACAACAATTATGCGATTGAGTGTTAGGAATTCAGGCAGGTATTCCTACATTGTATTTGCTTCTGAAACAGTGGTATTTGATGACTATGGGAAGCCAGTCATCAAATGCCCAACAGAGGGTGAGGCAGTGGAATACATCAGGAATCGGTTAGAGAGTGAGGTTATTCAGGATGATATATGATATTTATGCAGTTGGTGATACTTTGAGAAGTATTAGAAATAAATATGGATATACACAGAATGATATGGCGGAGAGCCTTGATGTAAGTTATATTCATTATTCGCAAATTGAGCAGGGAAGACATCGGATGAGTCTGGAACTTATGCTGAAGATTGTAACAAAGTATGGAGTAGATCCTAATACATTGTTTGGAATTGAAAGCAGGGAAAAACATGAGAATAAAGATCTGTCTGTATTGGAAGATAAATTGCAGATGCTTAAACCAAATGATAGAGAATATGCAATGTCTACATGTTTGATTTTTATTGAAGGCTTAGAGGCAAGAAAGGAAGTGGTTTGAAATGAGGAGAGCAGGAAGAAAGAAAAAGCCACTGACCATACAGCCGATAAAGTGTGTCGTGATGCTATCTTCTGATGAGGAGTATGACTGTATTGCAGCAGAAAAAAAGGAAAATAAGCAGTTGAAACGAATCATGGAATTTGCTGACAATAACAATCTTATTCCTATGAAAGTATTCCGAAGAGGAATTTTTGGACGACGATTAAGGGATGAAGTGTTTTATAAGGCAATAAGATATATGAGAGCAGGAAAGGCAGATGCACTTATTGTGGCAAATCTCGATGCTATTTCGGACGGAATAGCAGATTCTTATTTAAAAATTGGAGTGGTAAGGGAAGCAGGGTTTAGATTATTCAGTGTAGATGAAAAGGAACCCAAGGTTGACTTGTATATTCCACCAAAGAGAGGTGATCTGCAGTGAAGATAAAGAGAAATATGATTGTGTGGGCTGAATTAAAAAGTGGACTCAGGCATATACAAGCTGGAAGGAGACCATGTATTGTAATAAGCTGCGACAAAGCAAACGGAAAATCACCTGTATACACAGTTGTTCCGGGGACAACTAAGTTGAAAAAGGATTATATTCCAGTACATTTCAATATTGAGCCTTCAGAAATTAGAGGATTTTTAAGACATACAACAATGTTTTTACCGGAGCAGCTGGTCACAATTAATGAGGAACAGATAATACAGACTGCCGGGATGATTGTCAGCACAGATGCAATAAAGAGGGTTGATGCGATGTTGATCAGGCAGCTGCAGATTGGAGAATATGATGGATGATGAAAATGAATTAGAGAATCAGAGTATAGATATTCCTATATGGAAGCGATATTTGCTTTCTGTAACTGAAGCGGCACAGTTTTATCACATTGGTGAAAAGAGGCTTAGACAAATTGTAGATATCCATCCAAATGGGGAGTTTTATCTGTTAGTAGGAAACAAAGTTTTATTTAAGAAAGAGCAATTTGAGCAATTTCTGGCAGAGTCAACTGCAATTTAATATGTAAAGTAGTAGAAAAGGGGGCACAAATGTGGTACAATAACCATGCTAGGGCTCTCTTTTTTGAAAGGAGACAAAGCTATGAGTGAGAAAAGACGAGATAATCGCAATAGAATTCTTCACGAAGGAGAGTACCAGAGAGCAGATGGACGTTATCGTTTTAGATATGTAGATATTCATGGAAATGAAGGAAATTTATATAGTTGGCGTTTGGACCATAATGATCCAATACCTAAAGGAAAGAAAATGGAGCTTTCTTTAAGAGAAAAGGAAAAACAGCTGGAACAGGATATGTTTAATGGACTTGTTCCAGGAGGTGGAGGGCTTACAGTTCTTGAATTAGTGGAGAAATATGTGAGCCTTAAAATAGGGGTCAGACAGAGTACTTATGCTGGTTATAAGACGGTAATTAATCTGCTGAAAAAAGATGATTTTGGCAAAAAAAGAATCGACAAAGTGAAATTATCGGATGCGAAAGCCTGGTTGATCAAGCTTCAGAGGGTAGATGGAAAAGGTTATAGTTCAATTCATACTATCCGTGGTGTATTAAGACCGGCATTTCAGATGGCGGAAGAAGATGACTTGATTCGCAAAAATCCATTTGGATTTGAATTAGTCAATGTGATTGTGAATGATAGTGTGAGAAGAGAAGCTGTCACAAGAAAGCAGGAGCGGGAATTTCTAAGATTCATAAAAGAGGATGCGCATTTTTGCAAGTACTATGATGCAATATTTATCCTCTTTAACACAGGACTTCGTATATCAGAGTTCTGTGGACTTACAAAATCAGATTTGGATTTTAAAAACAAAAGAATACGGGTAAATCATCAATTACAGAGAACAAGTCAGATGCAGTATATCATTGAAAAGCCTAAGACAGAAAGTGGCGAGAGATATGTTCCAATGTCTGATGAGGTGGTGGCTTGTTTCAAGAGAATACTTAAGGACAGGGTCAATCCCAAAGTTGAACCGATGGTTGATGGAATGACAGGATTTTTATTCCTTGATAAGAATGATATGCCTATGGTGGCATTACATTGGGAAAAGTATTTCCAGCATATTCGGGAAAAGTACAATAGCATATATAAGGTTCAGATGCCGCCAATCACACCGCATGTGTGTCGTCATACATTTTGTTCTAATATGGCTAAGTCGGGAATGAATCCGAAGATGCTTCAATATATTATGGGACACTCGGATATCAGTGTTACGATGAATACCTATACTCATGTTAAATTTCAGGATGCACAGGAAGATTTTCAAAAAGCAATCAATTCATAATGACCTGATGAAAATGAGAGAAAAATGGCTGAATGCCAGTATTTATCTTAATCCCCAATTTCTTACCTGTCGATACCCAATGGCAGATTTGCCTTTGGTACAGACTTGAAATTTACCAAAGTTTTTACCAAAATTGATGACAAAAATATGCAAAGATATGCCAAAATATGCCAGAATAAGTGAAAAATGAAGAAAGGTAAAAAGGCTTGAAAAGCCCGAAAATACTGGAAATATGAGAAAAATCAAGATTTTATTTATTTGCCACGGCAACATCTGCCGCTCCCCCATGGCGGAATTTGTTTTCAAAGATATGGTAGCAAAACGTGGTCTGGCCGACCGGTTTGAAATTGCTTCGGCGGCAACGAGTACAGAAGAAATATGGAACGGTGTCGGTAATCCGGTGTACCCGCCGGCGAGGGAAGAACTGGCGAAGCACGGGATTTCCTGCGAAGGAAAACGGGCGGTGCAGCTAAAAAAGTCCGATTATGATGCGTATGATTATCTGATTGGCATGGATTATAGGAATATCAAAAACATAGAGCGGATGACGGGGCATCAGGGCGGTAAAATAAAACTACTGCTTTCCTTTGCGGGGGAGGACAGGTCCATATCGGACCCCTGGTATACGGGGGACTTCCGAAAGACCTACGAAGATGTGGTAAAGGGGTGCGAAGCGCTGCTTCGGAGCATAGAGGGGAAAACGTTATGACACAAAAACAGTCGTACTTCATAGAAGGCCTGCAGGGAGCGGGTAAAAGCACGCTGGTAAACCGCCTGGCAGTAAAATATCCGGAGAAAAAGATTTACCGGGAGGGAGATTATACGCCGGTGGATTTGGCGTGGTGCGCCTATGTGGATGAAACGACCTATCAGGACATTCTTGCAGGATTTCCGTCATTATCGGAGGAAATGGCAAGATACGCCGTGCAGGAGAAAAATCACTATGTCATTCCCTATACGCGTATACTGACGGATATTCCGGGCTTTCACAAATACATGGAGCAGTTTGAAATCTACAACGGCAATCTGGACAGGGAAACATTTGAAAATACAGTACTTTCCAGGTTTTCGGCATGGGAGCCGGAGGGCGAAATTTTTGAATGCGCCATGTTTCAGAATATTCTGGAAAACATGATGCTGTATCTGCAGGTGCAGGACGATGAATTCTTAGCTTTCTACAGAAAAGTGCATGAAATCCTGCAAAATAAGCCGTATAAAATTCTTTATCTGGACGTAGAGGATATTGCGGGAAGCATCGAAGTGATAAAAAAAGAAAGGGCGGATGAAAATGATGTGGAACTTTGGTTCCCACTTATGGTAAATTATATAGAGGCTTCTCCTTATGGGCAGAGGCACGGGCTTTTGGGCAAAGAAGGACTGCTGAAGCACCTGGAAAGAAGAGAGCAATTAGAGCGAAAACTGATTAAAGAGGTGTTTTGGAAAGAAACGATTGTCCTGAAGGCGAGGGCTTATGACATAGAAACCATACCATAACAAAGAAGGTGTACTCATGGAACTTCGATTTCTGGATTTTTTACAGACCATACATACGCCGCTGCTTGATAAAATATTGGCATTTATCACCAGTCTCGGCAATGCCGGTATCATCTGGATTGTGCTGGCGGTTGTTTTGCTGATACTGCCGAAGACGAGAAAGACGGGGATAATCGTAGCGGCAGCGCTTCTAATGGACCTTATTTTATGCAACCTTATTCTGAAAAATCTGGTGGCAAGGGTGAGGCCGTATGACGTCAACACGGCTATTGCCATTCTCATAAAAAAGCCCCTTGATTTTTCTTTCCCGTCGGGGCATACGGCTGCATCCTTTGCGGCTATGACGGCTTTGTTCCTGGCAAAAATGAAAAAGGCATGGATTGCCGCACTTGTTCTGGCAGTACTGATTGCTTTTTCACGGTTGTATTTTTACGTGCATTATCCGACGGATGTACTGGGTGGAGCTGTAGTGGGCATTCTGTCGGGAATTATAGGGTACACAATCGTTGAAAAAATAGATAAATGCCGGAAAGTGGCAAGGTAAAATTTCACAAAATGTAAGGTATTCAAACTACAAAAAACAGGGTATACGTTATCCTGTTTTTTCCTTATAATAAAATGAAACAGAACTAAGTTACCAATAAATTATCACACAGGAGGCTGGTATGGTCAGGCAGGAAGGAAACAGGCTAGTTATCGAAGAAGGACTCACACGGGTTTACATAGAATGCTGGGGAGAGAGTTCCCTGCGCGTCCGCATGACGGCGGAGCCGGAGATGGACGAAAACGACTGGGCGCTTTGCGAAAAGGTGGAAGAAGTGACGCCGGTGATTACGTTTACGGAAGTGGATGTGACAGATCCCTGGTACAAGGGAGAAGAGTGGAAAAAATATCACCAGACCGGTACGGTGGCAACGCTTACCAACGGAAAAATTACGGCGGAAGTAAGTCCCGAGGGCTGGATTCGTTTCTTAAATCAGAGAGGCGAGGTGCTGACGGAGGAATACTGGCGCAACCGTAACCGTATTAACCGCTACTGTGTGCCCCTTCGTGTGGATGCCAGAGAGTTAAAGCCGGTCATGGGCTCCTGCGATTATGAGCTGACGGCGCGTTTTGAAGCGTATGATGATGAGAAAATTTTCGGCATGGGGCAGTATCAGGAAAAGCATCTGGATAAAAAAGGCGCCACCTTGGAGCTTGCCCAGCGAAATTCCCAGGCAAGTGTGCCTTTTTATGTTTCCAGCAGAGGCTATGGTTTCCTCTGGAACAACCCGGCAATCGGTACGGCAACCTTTGGTACCAACAAGACGGAATGGTATGCGAAGAGAACCAAGAAATTAGATTATTTTATCACGGCAGGCGACACCCCGGCGGAAATCGAACTGCATTACAGTGCGGTAGCGGGCAGAACGCCCATGATGCCGGAATTCGGTCTGGGTTACTGGCAGTGCAAATTAAGATACCGTACCCAGGAGGAAATCCTTGCGGTTGCCAGAGAGCATAAAAGGCGCGGACTTCCCATGGATGCCATTGTGGTGGACTTTTTCCACTGGACCATGCAGGGGGATTTCAAGTTTGAAAAAAGAGACTGGCCCGACCCGGATGCCATGGTAAAAGAACTGAAGGATATGGGCATTGAAACGGTTGTTTCGGTCTGGCCCACGGTGGATGAGCGCAGCGAAAACTTCTGGGAAATGAACGGGAAAGGGTATCTCGTGCATTCCGACAGGGGAAACGGTCTCCACATGACCTGGATGGGCAACACGGTATTTTACGATGCCACACATCCCGGCGCCAGAAAATTTGTCTGGGAAAAATGCAAGGAGAATTATTATAAGAAGGGTATCCGCATTTTCTGGCTGGATGAGGCGGAGCCGGAATACGGCCCCTACGATTTTGACAATACCCGTTATTACATCGGACCGGCGCTGCAGTGCAGCAATATTTATCCTGCCATGTATGCCAAGGGCTTTTACGACGGACTGAAAGAGTCCGGGGAAAAAGAAATCATGTCCCTGGTGCGCTGCGCCTGGGCGGGCAGCCAGAAATACGGAGTGCTGACCTGGTCCGGCGACATTTATTCTTCGTTCCGTGCCATGCGGGAGCAGTTACAGGCAGGCTTAAACATGGGCATGGCGGGTATCCCCTGGTGGACCAGCGACATCGGCGGCTTTGTCGGCGGCAACATTGAAGACGAAGATTTCCGGGAGCTTCTGGTCAGATGGTTTGCATGGGGCGCTTTTTGCCCGGTATTCCGTATGCACGGAGAGCGTTCGCCCTGGTACGAAAGGGAGCAGGAGTTTATTGACAATGTGCGTCAGCTTACCTCCGGTCAGGACAACGAGGTCTGGAGCTTTGGCGAGGACAACTATGAAATCTTAAAGAAGTATTTATTTGTCCGGGAAAATATGCGTCCCTACATCCGGGAATGCATGCGGGCAGCCAGTGAAACCGGTGCGCCGGTGATGCGCCCGCTGTTCTTTGACTTCCCGGAGGATAAAAAATGCTGGGAAACCGAAGACGTTTACATGTTCGGTCCGGATGTGCTGGTGGCTCCCGTTATGGAGCTTGGCGCAAGAGAAAGAACCCTTTACTTACCTAAGGACGCAGAATGGAAAGACGCGATAAGCGGAAAACTGTACAAAGGCGGTCAGACGATTACCGTAGATGCCCCGCTGTCCGTTATCCCGGTCTTTGTCCGGGACGGCAAAGACGTGAAGATATTTTAGAACAATAAAACGAGGCTGTGCCCCTGCCCTTTCCCAAGTAGCAGATTTACAACCGTGCCCTCCTGCCCTTTCCCAAGTAGCAAATTTACAACCGTGCCCTCCTGCCATTTCCTAAGCAGACTTTTAATCACCGTCAGTACTTAGTTGCCGTATTTTGGCAACTTACGTACTGCTACGGCGATTATTAAGCGCAAGCGAGTCTGCGAGGAAACGGCAGGAAGCACGGCTTCACAGATTACTAAGCGCAAGCGGGTCTGCGAGGAAACGGCAGAAGGCACGACTCCGCTCATCATAGAAAAAGAAAGAAGGAACCAAAATGACAGATTACCAGAAAACCATGGGAGAGATCGTAGAAAACGGCATTGCCCAGGGACACATCATCGGTGCCAATGTGCTGATGATAAAGGATGACAAAGAAGTGTATTTTAAGAGCCACGGCTATGCGGATAAGGAGAACGGTGTGCCCATGAAAAGGGATGCCATTTTCCGCCTGTATTCCATGACGAAGCCGGTGACGGCAGCAGCCACCATGATACTGGCGGAACGGGGAAAAATCGACCTCTGGGACCCGGTATCCAAGTATATTCCCGAATTTGCGGATTGCAAGGTCATGGAGGAGGACGGCAGACTGGTGCCGCCCAAGCGCCCGGTGAAAATCTGGGATCTGCTTACCATGACATCCGGTCTTACCTACCCGGATATGGGCTGCGAACCCGGCAGACAGATGGATGCGCTGTTTAAGGAATTAAAAGAGAAGCTGGCGCAGGGCATTCACACCGATACGCTGGAGTATTGCCGCCGGATTGCCAAGGTACCCCTTTGCTTCCATCCCGGCGAAAAATGGAGATATGGTTTGTCAGCGGACATTTTAGGTGGTATCATAGAGATGGTTTCCGGGGATACATTCGGCAATTTCTTACAGAAAGAAATTTTCGAGCCCCTGGGAATGAAGGATACCGGCTTTGTAGTACCTAAGGAGAAAAGGGACCGTCTGGCAGCCTGCTATCAGTGGAGCAACGAGGAGGGCAGACTCATCCCCTATACGGACAATCACCTGGGACTGGAAGGCTACGGCGAAGATGTGGTATACGAATCCGGCGGAGCGGGACTGGTTTCCACCGTGGATGATTACGCAAAATTTGCCCGCATGATGATGCACTACGGTACATTGGACGGTGTGCGGATTTTAGGCCGTAAAACCGTGGAACTGATGACAAGCTCCCATCTGACCAGGGAGCAGGCGAAAGATTTTAACTGGGACAGCCTGTGGGGTTATGACTACGGATTTTTAACGAGAGTGCTGCGCAATCCCGGTGAAGCCGGCTGCAATGCCAGTGTGGGTGAGTACGGCTGGGACGGCTGGACGGGCAATTACATCACCATGGACCCCAGTGAAAACATGGCATTTTTGTATTTTATCCAGAAAACGGATGCCGGCACCACGGAGGAAGTGAGAAAACTCCGCATGACGGTTTACGCATCTTTATGATAATCAATCCTTCTTATAAGAAAGGATGAAACATGAACATTTTAACGGCTGACAATATCACAAAGGCATATGGAGAAAGAAGGCTCTTAGACGGAGCCTCCTTCTTTTTGCAGGAAGGGGAAAAAGTCGGGATCATCGGCATTAACGGCACCGGCAAAAGCACGCTGCTTAAAATTCTGGCAGGAATGGAAGAGCCGGACGAGGGCAAGGTCATCCGGGCGCAGGGCATGGTGGTCCGCTTTCTGCCACAGCATCCTTCTTTCCGGCCGGAGGATACGCTGATAGAAGCGCTGCTTCGGGAGAACGGAAAAACGGAGGAGGAAGCTACCGACCTGATTACCGATGCCAAAAATATGATGACCCGGCTGGGAATAACGGATTTTAACGAAACTTGCGGGCACTTGTCCGGCGGACAAAAAAAGCGTCTGGCACTGATCAGCGTGCTGCTTACGCCATCCGACTTACTGATTTTGGACGAGCCCACCAACCACCTGGACGGCGACATGGCGGAATGGCTGGAAGAGGTGCTGAAAAAGAGAAAAAATGCGGTCATCATGGTGACCCATGACCGGTATTTCTTAGACAGCGTGGCAGGTAGAATTATTGAAATCGACAGGGGAAAAATTTATTCCCATGAGACCAATTATTCCGGCTATCTGGAAGAAAAAATAAGCCGGGAGGAAATGGCGGAAGCAGCGGAAAGAAAGCGGCAGTCCCTGCTCCGCACGGAGCTTGCCTGGGTGCAGAGAGGCGCAAGAGCCCGTTCCACCAAGCAGAAGGCAAGACTGGAGCGTTATGAAGAGTTAAAGAACCGCAAAACGGAGTCCGTTTCCGCCAACGTGGAGCTAAGTTCCGTTTCTAACCGCATGGGACGGACGACCATTGAGTTAAACCATATTTCCAAGAGCTATCCGGGCAAGGAACTTATCCGGGATTTTTCCTATATTTTCTTAAAGAATGACCGAGTTGGATTTGTGGGCAGGAACGGCTGCGGCAAAACCACCCTGATGAAAATGATTACCGGAGCCGTGCAGCCGGATGCGGGTGATATCGAAATCGGACAGACCATTAAAATCGGCTATTATGCGCAGGAATGTGACATGCCGGACGACAAAAGGGTGATTGATTACATCCGGGATGTGGCGGAGATTATCGATACTACGGAGGGCAAGGTCACGGCGGCAAGGATGTTAGAAAAGTTTTTGTTTTCGGGCGAAGACCAGTATGGTCTTGTGGGCAAGCTTTCCGGCGGAGAAAAGCGGCGGCTGAATCTGTGCCGTGTGCTGATGGAAGCACCTAATGTACTGATTTTAGACGAGCCGACAAACGATTTGGACATCGCCACCCTGACGATTCTGGAAAGCTATTTAGATACCTTTCAGGGAATCGTCATTGCCGTGTCCCATGACCGGTATTTCTTAGACCGTACCATGAAGCGTATTTTTGCGTTTGAAGGGGATGGCATTATCCGGCAGTACGAGGGCAATTACTCCGATTATCTGCTGCGGAAAAGTGTGGAAGCGGAGATGCTGAAGGAAGCTGACGGAAGCGGACGAAATACAGGCAGAGCGGAGAAAGATGCAGATAAAGAAGCCGCATCTGCGAAGAACGGTGGTGCCGAAGGGGCAACCGATAAAAAAAGCACATGGGACCCCGGTAAACGAAAACTGAAATTTTCTTATAAAGAACAGAAGGAATACGAAACCATTGAGCAGGATATTGCGGATATGGAGCAGCAGATTGCCGATTTGGAAGCGAGTATTCCGAACTATGCCTCCGACTTTGTAAAACTCCAGGAAATAAATCAGAAAACAGAGGAATTAAAATCGGCGCTCGAAGAAAAAATGGACAGGTGGATGTATCTCGAAGAACTGGCGGCAAAGATTGCGGAACAGTAACGGCGCAAAAGAAAAACGCAGAAGATTTTTTAATCTTCTGCGTCATCCTGGTCTGCCGCAATAGCACTTACCACGGAAGAAACCACGGAAACCACTACTGCAAAGATGATAATTAAAAGGCCGCCGCCCAATAAAAGAATTTCCATTGTAATCACTATGCCTTTCTGTAATCAAAATTCTGTAATCCGAAACTTCCGTAACCGGTGAATGTTCCGGAGAGGAAGTCTTACCTAAATCATTGCTAAATCTTATTATAGCTTGTTTCGCCCAAAACTACAACCCAAATTCCAAATTTGAACAGAAAAATAAAGCATGTAAAAGCACCATGCAGAGCAATCTTGCCAAAATAGGCAGCCCTGCTTCCAATGAAATGATGAAAATATCAATCTTGAAAATAAAATTGATGAAATTATCATTTTTCTATTGACAAAGAAAATAAGTGGAAATATAATACACCCATAAACAAGGACAAAGACGTCACGAACAGGTATCGTGGCGTCTTTTTTGCTTTATAGGAATTTCCTATAAAGCAAGAAAGACCTTTGGGCAGGAGCGTACTGCGGAGGAAGAAAGGAAGCGAGAGCATGGAAATTAAAATCATAGACGAATCCCAATTTTCCACTTCTGTCTGGTCGGGGGGAAAGACCACGGAAATGTATCTGTATCCGCAGGATGCTTCCTATAAGGAGAGAAATTTTCTTTTCCGCATCAGCTCCGCTACGGTGGAGGACGAAACCTCCGTTTTTACGAGACTGCCGGACATCCACCGGGAAATTCTTTTATTAAACGGCAGCATGGTCTTACAGCACGGCAAGGGCGTTCCGGTTACTTTACAACCCTATGAACCCCATGCATTTGAAGGTGAATGGGAAACGGTAAGCCACGGAAGAGCCACAGACTTTAACGTCATGTATCAAAATTGTAAGAGCTTTGTAAAGGTCATTTCGGAAACCGGAAAGGCGGTCTTTGAAAAGACGGTGGGCATGGATTTCTTCTATAGTAAGGAAGATGATTTCCGGCTGGAGCAGACCATCGTAAAAAGAGGGCAGCTTGCCATGATAACCGGGCAGACGGGTGGGGTAAAGCTCATAAGCGATGAAGAAAATCCGGGAATCGTTCATGTAGGAATTACTGATTTACCGGGACCGGCAGAGAGGGTGGAATAAGGTGTCAGCACAGGAGTTCAAAAATCAGGTAGCAAGGGTTTCCCATTCATCCAACACCTTTCATAAGTTAGGAACCTTCATGGAAGAAAACTGGGTGAGTGTGGGAATGTTAAGTGCCACGGAGGTGGCAAAGAGGGCGGGCGTCAGCCAGGGCAGCGTCACAAGGTTCTGCAATGAGCTGGGATTTGCCGGATACAGTGAATTTTCCAAAAAGTGGAAGGAGAGCATTTACGAGCCGCTTTCCGCACCGGACCGGCTGAAAAATATCCGCGGGGAACACGCCGATCTGGCACGCATGATAGAAGTGGAACAGGAAAACTTAAACAGGCTGCCGGAAATTGTTTCCGGAGAAGCTTACCGCAAGATAGTAAAAGCGATGACGGACCGGAAAAAAATTGTTTTGCTGTCGGCAAGAATTTCCGCCACCCTCTTGGACCAGATACATTACATGCTTTCAAAAATCCGGGACAACGTGCAGATTGTGCTGCCGGGAAGCCCCGAATGGAACAATCTGATACTGGAGAAGCCGGAAGATACGTTTATTTTTACCATTATGTTTCCCCGGTACCCCAATATCCTGATAACGGAAATTGCCGCATTGCATAAAGCGGGATTTGAAATCGGGCTTATGACCAACAGCATGTTAAGTCCCCTGATACCGCATTCTTCCTATTATATAGAAGTGCCGGTTTCCTCCACATCCATTTTCGACTGTTACGGAACGGCAACCGTGCTTCTGAATTACCTGGTGCGGGACATTGCCGGTCAGATAGAAAACTTAGAGGAGCGGCTGAACAGGCTGGAAACCTACGAGAAAGAAAACGATACCTATTATCGGGTATAAAGAACCACAAAAGAAAAACAACGGCTGCGAAAGAAAGCGGGTGATGGGTATGCAGCTTAGGGTAAACAAAGAAAGGCTGAAACAGAATATCGAAGAACTGGCACAGTTTGGACTCAATGCAAACGGCGGCGTGGATCGTTCCATTGGAAGCGAAGCGGATCTGCAGGCAAGAAAATGGCTGACGGATTACGCGGAAAAGCTGGGAGCCAGGGTCCATACGGATGCCATTGCCAATATCCACGCCGTACTTCCCGGTACGGAGCATTTGAAAAAATTAGTCATCGGTTCCCACCACGATGCGGTGCCGAACGGCGGCAAATATGACGGAGCCATGGGCGTTTTATTGGGACTGGAAGTGATGCAGTGCATTTTGGAAAACGGCATCTGGTTAAGACATCCCTACGAGGTGCTGATGTTTACCGCAGAAGAACCCAATCCCTTTTCCATTTCCACCATGGGAAGCCGCAGCATTACGGGAAAAATACCGGAGGAGATGCTCCTTTCCGCCACGGACTGTTATAGTGGCATGCCGCTGCCGGAGGCGATAAAAAGGGCGGGCGGCGATTTATCCCGGCTGAAAGAAGACAGGATGACGGACAAGGAAATGAGCGCTTTTATCGAGTGCCATATTGAACAGAGCCGCAACTTAGACGATGCAAGGCTTTCCGTGGCAACGGTAAAATCCATCACCGGCATTTACCGGGAGGTTGTTACCGTACAGGGGGAAGCCAATCATGCGGGAACCACACCCATGCCGTACCGGAAGGATGCGCTGACAGCCGCCAGCGAATGTGTGCTGGTGATTGAAAAAATTGCCAGAGAGTTTGGAAAGACCCACATTGTGGCAACGGTGGGCAAGCTAAATGTAAAGCCCAATTCCGCCAACATCATACCGGATTCGGTCAGCTTTATTATGGAAATCCGGACGTCCTGCGAAGAAGAAAAGCAGGCATTTTTACAGAAGGTAACGGAAGAATTTGCAGGTATAGAAAAAGAAAGGGGCGTTTCCATTACAAGGGAAATCAACCTAAACCAGGACGGCGTTGTGATGAGCGACCTGATACAGAAGGTCCTGACAGAGGAAACCAAGCCTTTTCAGAAAAAGACGGTGTCGCTGGTGAGCATGGCAGGGCACGATGCGGTACATATGACGAACCTTACGAAAACGGGAATGCTGTTTGTACGAAGTGTCAACGGCAAAAGCCACTGTGCAGAGGAATACACCCGGATAGAGGATATTGAAGTAGCGGGAAATGTGCTTCTGGCAAGCATCCTGCGGCTGGACGAAATGCTGGATATAAGATAGAAGAGAAAACGGAAAGGAAGGATATACATGAGAATTATTGCACCGAAGGTCATTTTACAGGACGGAAAAATTCTGACCGGTTCTGCGGTTGTCATACAGGACGGAAAAATTGTAAAAATCGGACGTCTTAGCACCATCAAAAAGCAGTATCCGAAGGAAGGCATTGAATACTGGACGGACATGGCTATGGTGCCCGGCACCATCAATATCCACAACCACTGCTTCCAGAGCCTGCTTCGCGGACTGGCGGTGGGAAAACCGTTTTTAACCTGGAGGGACCAGGCGTTATATAAGTATTCTCCGATTTTAACACCGGACGATTTGTATACCGGTTCCGCCTTTGCTTTTTCGGAAATGATGAAATGCGGTGTTACCACCGTTTCGGATTTCTTCTATGTGCACAATGACGGAAAAGAAAGCGACGAGGCCATTGTGCAGGCGGCAAAGGACGTAGGTATCCGGCTGGTGCTGGCGAGAACCATGTACGACTGGACAGGCGCTCCGGCGGGCTATGTGGAAAGCATTGACACCGCCGTGAACAACACAAGGGATCTGGCGGAAAAGTACAACGGAAGCGAAAGCCTCATGACCAATATTTTACCCGCACCCCACAGCCTGCATGCAGCCAGCACGGACATGGTAAAGGCGGGCTTTGAATTAGCAAAAGAGCTCGGCACCAAGTTCCATATCCACGTAGCGGAAGAACCCTTTGAAGTGGAGGATGTGAAGAAACAGTTCGGCGTAAGACCGGTGGAACTCTTAGATAAAATCGGAGTTTTGGGTGACAAAATGGTTGCTGTTCATGCGGTCTGGCTGGATGAAAACGAGCTGAAGCTGTTCTGTGACAAAAAGGCAAGCTTAGCCTACTGCCCGTCCAGCAACATGTTCTTGGCGGACGGCGTTACCAATATAAAGGAAATGGTGAAGAACGGTGTGACCATCGGTGTCGGTACGGACGGTGCGTGCAGCAACAACCGTATCAGCGTGTTTGAAGAAATGCGTATGGCATCCCTGTTACAGAAGGCGGACAAGTTAGATGCCCTCACCATTGACTCCGATGTGGCATTTGATTTCGGTACAAAGAACGGCGGAAAGATTTTAGATTTGCCAATCGGCGAAATCAAGGAAGGCTGCCGGGCAGATTTAGTGGGACTTGATTTGAACGATTTTTCCATGCAGCCCATGTTTGATAATTACGAACAGCTTCTTCCCAATATTGTCTATTCCATGCAGCCCACCGCTATCCGCAAGGTGGTGGTAAACGGCAGGACTACCGTGGACAGAGGGCATATGGATACTCTTTCGGAAGAAATGGTAACAGAAAGAGTAAAGAAGTTAATGAAAAAATTTCAGAGCGTATAGAGCAGCAAATGTGCTGACGGTTAATTTGGTACAAAGGCGTACGGATGGGAAATCTGTGCGCTTTTTTGTATATAGCAAAGTCATTTTACCTAAAGGAGGACAAAACTATGAAGAAAAAAATTATCGCAATGTTGACAGCAGTTATGGTTATGGGAGCCCTGGCAGGATGCGGCGACAGCGCAGCACCGAAGGAAAGCACTCCCGCAGAAAGTAAAACAGAATCCACCGTTTCCGAGGAAACAACGGCAGGAGAAAGCACAGCAGAAACAACCACCGGAGGCAAGGGTACCTTGTATGTAGGTACCGATGCAACCTTCCAGCCGTTTGAGTATGTAGAAAACGATGAATACACGGGCTTTGATATCGACCTGATGAGAGCGCTGGGCGCCGAAATGGGCTATGATGATGTAGAGTTTGTAAACACCGATTTCAAGGGTCTCATTCCCGGGCTGACCGCCAAGAAATTTGACGTCATTGCATCCGGTATGTATATCACCGATGAAAGAAAAGAGAGCATCAACTTTACCGATACCTATTATCCCGGCGGTCTTTCCATTATGGTGCTGAAGGATGACGATTCCGTTTCAAGCATTGAGGACTTAAAGGACAAGAAGGTAGCCGTTCAGGTAGGTACCAAGTCCGTAACCTATCTGGAAGAGAACTATCCGGATATCAAGAGAGTGGAAGTAGAAACCAACAACGAAATGTTCATGTCCCTGGAATCCGGCAAGGCAGATGCCGTTATCACCGGCAGACCCGCAGCCATGGTTTACGCATCCCAGTCTGACAAGGTAAAGGTTCTGGATTATCCGGTAACCGAAGAACTTTACGGTTTCGGTATCCGTAAGGAAGACACCGAGCTTTTAGATGAAATGAATGCTGCACTGGCAGCCATCAAGGAAAACGGTGTATACGATGAAATCTCTGCCAAGTATTTTGGAGAATAAACAATAAGAAACACAGCGGACTGGCAGCGGTGTGGGAAAGGTTAGGTATTGATTATGGATTTTTTAGTGGTATTCAGAAACGGTAATTTCTCTTTTTTAATGACAGGTCTTGCCGCAACCGTTTTTTATACGATTACCGGATTTGTGTTGAGTATGCTGATTGGGCTGATTGTAGCCTTCGGTCAGTTGTCAAAGAAAAAAGTATGCAGGACTGTTGCTGAAATCTATCTTTCCTGGTTTCGCTCCACGCCCCTGTTAGTACAGCTTGTGCTTATTTACTATGGTCTGCCCATTCTCTTTCATATTGACACGAAGGACTGGGTCTGCGGCATTATCGCATTGGGCATGTACAGTGGTGCTTATGTATCACAGGTTATCCGCGGTGCCATTGTTTCCATTGATAAAGGGCAGATGGAAGCCGGCCGTTCCCTGGGATATTCCCAGGGACAGACCATGCGTAAAATCGTACTGCCCCAGGCATTCCGGCGTATGTTAGCGCCCCTTACCAACGAGTTAATCTCTCTTACCAAAAACTCTTCTTTGCTTTCCTGTATTACGGTTGCCGAGCTGTTCCGTCAGGCAAACACACTGATTGCAAAGAACTTCAAAACCATGGAGGTTTATATTTTCGTGGCGATTTTATATTACATCTTAAACAACATCTTTGGTGTAATCGGCAAGGTGCTTGAGAAGAAATTAAGAACCGGGGAGGAATTGGAATGAGCAGAAAAATGATTGAAATTCATGATTTGGAAAAATTCTACGGTGCCCATCATGTGCTGAAAAAAATAAATTTAGATGTGGAAGAAGGCGAAGTGGTGGTAATCATCGGGCCTTCCGGTTCCGGTAAAAGTACTTTACTTCGGAGCATCAACTACCTGGAGGAATATCAGGACGGCACCATTATTATTGACGGCGAATACATAGGACGCACCATGAAAAACGGAAAATCCGTGCCCATGGAGGAAAAGAAATTAAATGCCATGCGCCAGAAGGTTGGCATGGTGTTCCAGAGCTTTAACCTGTTCGGACACAAGACGGTTATCCAGAATATTATGATGGCGCCCATGGATTTGAAAAAAGAAAACAGGGCGGACGCCAGGGAAGAAGCCGAGGAGCTTCTCCGTAAGGTAGGACTTCCCCAGAAAGCCAATGTCATGCCTTCCAGCTTATCCGGCGGTCAGAAGCAGCGTATTGCCATTGCGAGAGCGCTTGCCATGAAGCCCAAGGTTATGCTGTTTGACGAGCCGACTTCCGCTTTGGACCCGGAAATGGTAGGAGAAGTCTTAAAGGTTATGAAGGAACTGGCAAAATCCGGTATGACCATGGTGATTGTGACCCATGAAATGAACTTTGCCAAGAGCATTGCGGACAAGGTAGTGGTTCTGGAAGAAGGCTCCATTATCGAGCAGGGACCGCCTGAACAGATTTTTGATCATCCGCAGAACGAAAGAACCAAGGCATTTGTAAACATGGTATTTACCAAGGATGTAGTGGAATAAGGCAGGTGGGCATATGGAAAACAAGGTAATAGCCATCAGCCGTCAGTTCGGCAGCGGCGGCAGGGCAATCGGAAAAAAAGTGGCGGAGGAGCTGGACATCCCCTTTTACGATTTGGCAATTATTGAAATGGCGGCGGAGCGCAGCGGCGCAGCCTATGAGGATTTACTGGAAGTGGATGAGAAAAAGGTGGGCACCCGCTGGTATCAGTTTACGGATGAAAACAATGCCAAGTACTCCCTGAAAAAAATCCCGGTCAACGAGGAGCTGTATCGGGTGCAGAAGGAAATCATCCACGATATGGCAGCGAAAAGCCCCTGCGTCATCATAGGACGCGGCGCCGATTATATTTTGCGGAACAACGACAAGCTCTTAAGCGTCTTTGTCATTGCCGACAAGGAAACCAAAGTGGAAAACGTGACGGCGCATTATAACCTGGACAGGGAAAGCGCGCTGGAGCTGATGAAGAAAACCGACAAGCAGCGGAAAAACTACTACAACGCTTACACGGATTATAAATGGGGCGACATCACCAACTACAATATGGTTTTGGACCGCAGCAAATTCGGTATCGACGGCTGCGTGGAAATCCTGAAGGCGGCTTACGGTGCCCTGTAAAAAAATGGAAGTCCGGTGGCGGTTAAGTTTGCGGGCGGGCATGCCGATAAATCTTTTACCGAAACATACCAAAACAGTACGGTAAGGAGGACGGCCTATGATAACCATCAGTCTCTGCATGATAGTAAAAAATGAAGAAAAAGTCCTGAAGAGATGCTTAGACAGCGTCAGGGATTTAGTGGACGAAATGATTATCGTGGATACCGGCTCCACGGACAGGACGAAGGAAATCGCAGCCTCCTATCCCGGTGCGAAGATTTACGATTTTACCTGGGTGGACGATTTCGCGAAAGCGAGAAACTTCGCTTTTTCCAAGGCAACCTGTGACTATATTTATTCGGCGGATGCGGATGAGGAAATCAACGAGGAAAACCGGAAAAAATTCATGCGCTTAAAGCAAGTGCTTCTGCCGGAAATCGAAATTGTGCAGATGAAATATGTCAACCAGCTTTCCTACGGCACGGTTTACAACTACGACGAAGAGTACCGCCCTAAGCTGTTTAAGAGGGTGAGAGGCTTTATCTGGGAAGGCGCCATTCATGAAACCGTGGCAACCGGTCCCATTGTGTACGACAGCGACATCAGCATCCAGCACAAACCGGAGAGCTTACATACCGGCAGGGATTTTGCCGCATTTGAAAGACTGATAAAAAGAGGCGAGCCCCTCTCTAAAAGACTTAAAAATATGTACGCCAAGGAGTTGTTTATTGCCGGCGGAAAGGAAGATTTCCAGCAGGCGGCGGATTATTTTGAACAGATTGCGGACACGGCGGAGGACGAAGAGGAGCTGAAGGAAGCGCTGGCGGTAATGGTTGCTGCCAAACGGCAGAGCAAAGACACCGACAATTTCTTCAAATATGCCTTAAAGTCCGTGATATTGGGCGGCTGTTCCGAGGTATGCTTTGAAATCGGCGAATATTATTTTTCCAAGGGCGATTATGAAGAAGCGGTGCTCTGGTATTACAATGCCCGCTACGAAACGGAAGCCATTCTCTGCCTTAAGAAAAAGGAAAGAGAACCGCTGGAAAAATTAGTGGAGTGCTGCGAGAAGCTAAACCGTCCGGAGGATGCTTATACTTACCGGAAAGAATTAGAACAGTTATAAGGGGCTGTTACAGAAAAAGAAAGACCCCTGATTTGGTAAATATAACAGAAAAAATGCCACCCAATCTTGTGAAAATAAACCAATAGGCAGAAACGCAAAAAGGTGGTAAGATAACCACATTACCTGTTGAAATTGAAGAAGCGAGACAGAGGGCCCGGAAAGGCTCTCTTAAACGTATATTCATTTCAGGAGGTTTTTTTATGCACAAATTTAAGAGTTATATCTGGGAATGGCTGATTGGCTTCAGCCTGATTGTTTTGTATCTGTTAAGCTCCGCAAGGGTGGTAAGCGCGGCGGAAAATCCGTCCTTTACCCATACCCATGCGGCAAAATGCACGCAGAAATTTACGGAAACCTGTGCGGTGCACCACACATGCAGTTATCACGAAGAGCACCAGACAAGGTTCTGCAATACCTGTGGCAAGGGAACCGACCACAAGCTGACTGCGCACACCTATACCTGCTCCAAGCAGAATGACACCTGGCAGCCGGACGGTGTCTGTACCTGTACGGTCTGCGGCACTTCCGTGGGCTGGGTCAATCCGCCCGGTAAAAAGCACGAATATACCGTGGACAGGAGAGTCTGCGGCATGGAAGAGGGAGAGGCAACCGCGACCTTAAGTGTCAGCGCCGACAGCACCGCCTGGACCAATAAAGCGGTGGGACTGACGGCATCTGTGGCGGTACTTAAGGACGATATATCCAGTCAGGGGATTACGCTAAGCTGGCAGGATGGCAAAATGAGTGTCACGCAGAACGGTACCTACACGGTGATCGCCACCAACGGGCAGGGACAGAGCATCAGTGCGTCCGTTGCGGTAAACTGCATCGATACCACGGCACCGGTGATTTCTTCGGTGACCGGGGACACCGGCAGCATGAGCAAAACCGCTATTTCCGTTACGGTAGCAGCTTCTGATGCGGAAAGCGGTCTGGCGGAGGCTCCTTTTTCCACGGACGGCGGCAGCAGCTTTGGCACCGCCAATACGTTTACGGTAACAGAAGGAAATCCCGTCACCTTTGTGGTAAAGGATAAAGCCGGAAATACGACGCAGAAAACCATTAAGCGGGGGGACTTTCCCTATCCTGCCGAAAAGCCTTCGGAGGGCGGCAACAAACCCGGCGGTGAGAGCGGCGGAACGGGAGGAAGCGGCAACGGAGGAAACAGCGGAACCGGCGGCAGCGGAACCGAAGGCAATAACGGAGGAAATAGCGGAACCGGAGGCAGCAATACGGGAGGAAACAGCGGCAACGGAGGAAACAGTGGAAACGACAGCAACAGTACCGGAGGAAACAACGATACCGGCAGTAACGGAACGGGCAACGGCGGATCAGGCGGTGCAGGCGGGAAAGGCAGCAGTACCGGAGCAGGCGGTAAACAGAATGGCGGCAATGCCGGTAAAAATTCCGATAAAAACAGAACTTCCGGAAAGGATACCGCAGGAAACAGCGGAAACAATGCGGATGCCGGAACCGGCGCGGAGGGAAGCAGGAAAGAAAATGCGGCAGGAAAGAGCGGAACGGACAGCAAAATGCTTCTCATTGCCAGATTAGAAAAGGAACGGCTGTTGGCCCAGAAGGATATGATGGACGACGACAGGCTGGCAGGCGGCTATGCGGATGCCGGAACCGGCGTGGAGGAAAGCACGGATGAAGAAATGCCTTCCCTTAAAAGCAATGCGGGCGGTCTTGCCGGAATGGTAAGCTGGATAGGAGCAAATCCGCTTCCGGCAGCAGGCGGCATGCTGCTTCTGGCAGCTCTTCTTATCGGAGGGTATCTGTTCTGGTATTTCGGCGTGGATGTGTACTGCTACGACGGCGGCGAGGAGTATAAGCGTCTGGGACTTTTGTTCGTGAAGAAGAAGCAGGGCTCCTATGAATTACAGTTTCCCGACGGCATTACGGAGGATGAAGGGAAGGAACGGTTCCGTCTGGTCTTTAAGGGCAGACTGATAAAGCAGGCGAGACACCGCAAGCTTACCATTCATTACGGCGGACGAAAGATATTGCAGTCCATGGAAGAATGTGTAGACTTTGTACTTTAGTCATGTTAAAATCAAAGGCGTTAAAGCTGATAAAAAGAACAGTAATACATAGAGAATAACAGGAAAGAAGGCAGAGTATGAACTGGGAAGAAAATGTCAGAAGGGTAGTCCCCTATGTTCCGGGAGAACAGCCCAAGGACACAAATGTCATTAAACTCAATACAAACGAAAATCCCTACCCGCCCGCACCGGGTGTGGAGAAGCTTAAGCAGGAGTTTTCCTGCGACAGACTGCGGCTCTATCCCGACCCGGAGGCAACGGTGCTGGTGGATGCGATTGCGAAGTGTTATGGTGTAAAGCCCGCGCAGGTTTTTGTGGGCGTCGGCTCCGATGACGTGCTGGCAATGGCGTTCCTGACATTTTTCAATGGGGAAAAGCCGATACTTTTCCCGGATATTACCTACTCGTTCTATGATGTGTGGGCGGATCTTTACCGGATATCCTATAAGACATGCCCGCTGGATGAAAATTTCCGGATGAACATCAGGGACTATGAGCAGGAAAACGGAGGTATCATTTTCCCCAATCCCAATGCTCCTACCGGCGTGCTGGAAACCGTGGAAAATATTGAAACCATTGTGAAGAACAACCCGGATGTGGTGGTGATTGTGGACGAAGCCTATATCGATTTCGGCGGTACCAGTGTTCTTCCTTTGGTGGAAAAATACGAAAACCTGCTGGTGGTGCAGACCTTTTCCAAATCACGCTCCATGGCGGGCATGCGTATCGGTTTTGCAATCGGCAGCAAAAAGCTGATTTCCTATATGAATGATGTGAAGTTTTCCTTCAACTCCTACACCATGGACTGGTTTACCCAGATTTTGGGTGCGGAGGCTGTGCGTGACGAAGCCTATTTTAAGAAGTGTACGGATAAAATTGTGGAAGTACGGGAATGGACTAAGGAAGAACTTAAGAAATTACAGTTCACCTTTGAAGACTCTAGGGCAAACTTTATTTTTGCCAAGCATGCAACCTTAAGCGGTGATACCATTTTCAAGGCATTAAAGGAAAGAAAGATTTTTGTAAGGCATTGGAACAAGGAAAGAATTTCCGACTATCTGCGTATTTCCATCGGTACGAAAGAGCAGATGCAGGCGCTTATAGATGCCCTGAAAGAAATCACACAGATGTAAAAGGAGAAAAATTATGCAGTTTATCAAGAACATGGCAAAGGGTGCCGTAATCGGCATTGCCAACATTATCCCCGGAGTCAGCGGCGGTACCATGGCGGTTACCATGGGCATTTACGACAAGCTGATTTTCTGTCTGACCCATTTATTCAAAGAATTCAAGAAGAGCGTTAAATTTTTAATTCCCATTCTGCTGGGCGCCGCAGTGGCGCTGGTGGCAGGTTCCTTCGGAATAGAATTTCTGTTTAGGAAGTTTCCGGTTCCCACAAACCTTTTCTTTATCGGTCTGATTCTGGGCGGACTTCCCATGATGACCAAGAAGGTAAAGGGACAGAAAATAAAGGTGGGACATATGATTTCCCTGATTGCCTTTTTTGCCCTGGTTGTGGTTATGGGACTGATGGGCGACAAGGAAGGCAGAGCTGTGGACTTAAGCTTTAATTTCCTTAATGTGATAATCCTTTTTCTGGTGGGCGTAATTGCTTCCGCAACCATGGTTATTCCCGGAGTCAGCGGCTCCATGGTTCTTTTACTGCTTGGTTTTTACAACCCCATTATTGCACAGATTAATGATTTTATCCGTTCCCTTACCTCCGGAGATTTTGCGGGGGTACTGCAGGGCTGCGGCATACTGGTGCCTTTCGGACTCGGTGTGGTAATCGGCATCTTTGCCATTGCCAAGTTGATAGAGATTATTTTCGAAAAGTTCCCGCTGTATGCAAACTGGGCGATTATCGGTCTGATTGTGGCTTCCCCGTTTGCCATTATTTTCAACAATCCTGCAAGCTTTTCAGGGGTTACGGTACTGACGGTGGTAAGCAGTGTCATTACCTTTGCAGTTGGTTTCTTTGTAGCATTAAAACTGGGTGAATAAGGAGACGAAAGTGAAAGCATATACGGATTTCGCTTATGTATACGATACCTTCATGGATGAAACACCCTATGAGGAATGGAGCCTGTTTTTACAGGAAAAAATAAAACAGTACGGCATTTCCAGACCGGAGCGTTCCGAGGATGCCATTGAGTCCGAGAAAAATCTGGTTCTGGATCTTGGCTGCGGCACCGGCACCCTGACGGAGCTTTTAGCGGAAGCAGGTTACGACATGATTGGCGTGGACAATTCCTGCGACATGCTTAACATTGCCCGGGAAAAGAGTGCGGAGAAGGGGCTGGAAATCCTGTATCTGCTGCAGGATATGCGGGAGCTGGATTTATACGGTACCATCGGTACGGTGGTCAGTGTCTGCGACTCCTTAAACTACCTTCTTACCACAGAGGATTTGGAAAAGACCTTCCGGCTGGTGAAAAATTTCCTCTATCCCGGCGGTATCTTTATCTTTGATTTTAATACGGTTTACAAGTACGCCGAGGTTATCGGGGATGCGACCATTGCCGAAAACAGAGAGGACTGCAGCTTTATCTGGGAAAATTATTATTACCCCGAAGAATGCATCAATGAATATGATGTGACGGTTTTTGTGGAAGAGGAAGAGGACTTGTACCGCAAATTTACGGAAACCCATTACCAGAGAGGATATACCCTTGCGGAAATGGAAGAGCTGGTAACAAAGGCGGGTATGTCCATTATTGAAGCACTGGATGCGGACACGAAGGGTCCCGTCCGTCCGGATAGCGAAAGAATATATATCATTGCCGGAAAATCGGGCGCCGACACCTCGGTGCAGAACTGAAAACGCAGGCCTTGAAACAAAGCCTATGATGACAGAAAGCAGGAATGAACAATGCATGATTATATGGTAAGAGCCACAGCGGCAGGCGCCCGGATAAGGGCGTTTGCCTGTACCACAAAAGAGCTTGTGGAGGAAGCAAGAAAAGCACACAACACCAGTCCCGTGGTGACGGCAGGGCTTGGCAGACTGTTAAGTGCCGGCTGCATGATGGGCAGCATGTTAAAAGGAGAGGACGATTTGATTACCCTGATTGTGAGGGGAGACGGTCCGCTGCAGGGACTGACAGTGACGGCTGACAGCAAAGGCCGCGTCAAGGGCTATCCTCTGGTGCCGGATGTGATATTACCGGCAAATGCCATAGGAAAACTGGATGTGGGCGGCGCCGTGGGCCGCGGTTACCTCAAAGTTATCCGGAATATGGGCTTAAAAGAGCCATATGTAGGACAGACGGAGCTTCAGACCGGAGAAATCGCAGAGGATTTAACGTATTACTTTGCCCTTTCCGAACAGGTGCCTTCTTCTGTAGGATTGGGTGTCCTCATGGAGAAGGACAATACCGTGAAGCAGGCAGGCGGCTTTATTATCCAGCTTATGCCTTTTGCGGAGGAAGAAGTCATTGCCAGACTGGAAGAAAATTTACAGAACATAAAGTCCGTTACCGCCATGCTGGAAGCGGGACACACTCCCGAAGAGATGCTTACGCAGATTTTGGACGGTATGGACGTGGAAATCCTGGACACCATGCCGGTTTCCTTCTACTGCAACTGCAGCAAGGAAAGAGTGCAGAAAGCCTTGATGGGCATGGGACGCAGGGATCTGGAGGATATTATAAAGGACGGAGAGGGCATTGACGTCAACTGCCACTTCTGCAACAAGAATTATCACTTCACCATAGACGAGCTGAAAGCCCTGCTGGACGGACAGGAATAGAATACAGAAGTAGAATATAGGAACAGATTACAGAGAAACAGGTTGATTATTTTCAAAATACTGTGTATACTAAATGTAGAAGTAAATGTTTGCCGCTTGCTGATGGTGCGGGATATAAATAATTCAGTTTGTATATGAAGCCACTTGCTATACAGGTGGGATAAAAATAGTATAGTTTGTAAATGTTCCCCATCAGTGTTTGCTGATGGGGAATTTTTCATTTCTTTTACTCGGAAACAACGGCAGCCTTATCCAGGCAGGTCTGTATGGTTTCCAGTAAAATGAGAGTGGTGTATTTGTTCTCGCCCTGATAGCTGACGGAGGAAAGGGGTGTGCCGTCTGTAAGCTGGGTGGAAACGGAAGCCAGTGTGGGCTCCATTAAGGGATACATGGTTGTTACCGCCTCATCTAAGTTGACCAGCCGGACAGAAGAAATGCCGCTTTCATTCAACACTACTTCCATATCTACACTGTAGCCGGAAAGGGGCAGGGTGGAAGCATATACGCCGGGTATGTAGGAGGTTTCCGCTGCATCGGGATTTTCATTCAGGGAAAAGTCCTCCACAGAGCTTCCGGGCACAGGGTTTTCCATGCTTTCCGAAGACGGCGTGCCGTTTTTGTTTTTTGGCAGAAACATGATGATTAACAGTATAACAAACAAGATTCCCAGCGCGGCGAAGATGCCGGTATAAATCAGTTCTTTTAAATGGAGTACTACGATTTTTGTTTTAGAATTCATAAGGTGTCCTGCACGTGTTCTTTTTTATTAAGGATATGCGGGAAAACCGTGAATAATGCTATTGACAAGACGGTTTCTGCGTTGCTATTATGAAAAATAATGTGATAAATACGGAGGTTTTGCTATGCAGAAGTACACGAAGGAAGATATTTTTAATCTGGTAGAAGACGAGGATGTGGAATTTATCCGTCTGCAGTTTACGGATTTGTTCGGCAATCTGAAAAATATAGCCATTACCGTAAGCCAGCTGGAGAAGGCGCTGGACAATAAAATTTATTTTAACCCGGCATCCATTGACGGTTATGTAAAGGATGAGGACGATGTATTGTTTTTACATCCCGACCTTTCCACCTTTGTTATTTTCCCCTGGAGACCTCAGCAGGGAAAGGTTGCCCGTATGATCTGCGATGTCTATAGACAGGACGGCACTCCTTATGAGGGGGATTCCCGTTTCATCTTAAAGCAGGCAGTGGAAGAGGCAGGCAGAAAGGGCTATACCTTTGATGTCAGAACGGAATGCGAATTTTTCCTGTTCCAGACGGATGAAAACGGACTGCCAACCACCGTTACCTATGAGCAGGCAGGTTATCTGGATTTAGCGCCGATTGATATGGGCGAGAATGCCAGAAGAGATATTATTATGACACTGGAGCAGATGGGCTTTGAAATTGAGTCCTCCCACCATGAGGATGCGCCCGCCCAGCATGAAATTGATTTTATGAACGATGAAGCTGTAGCGGCGGCTGACAATATGAACACCTTTAAGCTGGCAGTCAAGAGTATTGCCAAGTCCCACGGTCTGCATGCCACTTTTATGCCCAAGCCGAAGCAGGGTGTCAGCGGTTCCGGCATGAATATCAAGATGTCCTTAAAGAAGGACGGAAAGAGCATTTTCGAGCCGGTAAACGACAATGGAGAACTGAGCAAGGAAGCCATGTGGTTTATCGGAGGACTGCTTAAGCATGTAAGAAGCATGGCGCCGATTACCAATCCTCTGGTAAATTCCTACAAGCGTCTGGTGCCCGGTTTTGAAGCACCGGTGCAGATTGGTTTCGGCAGCCGCAGCAGAAGCGTTATGGTATATCTTCCTCACATTGTAGGAGAAGAAGCCAGACTGGAATTCAGAAGCCCGGATCCTGCAGCCAATCCTTATCTGACCTTAAGCCTTTGCTTACAGGCAGGTCTTAAGGGTATTGAAGAGCATACCGAACCGGATATGGACGCCAAGGCGGATATGCCGGACAATCTCTGGGAAGCAATCCGCAGCATGGAAGGGGATGCTTTTGTGGAGGAAGTGCTTGGCAGCAAGGTAAATAAACGCTACCTGGAATTAAAGAAAGCGGAATGGAACCGTTACCGTGTGCAGGTTTCCGAATGGGAAATCAATGAATATCTGTACCGTTTCTAAAGAGAGCCACCTCATAACAATACTTAAAAGGAAGGTGGTTCTGTGACAAATATTCTTGTGGTTTTTCCGAAACTGGAAGAAGGCAGGAGCATTAAGAACCTCTTGGTACGCAGTGGTTTCAACGTGACCGGTATCTGTACCTCCGGCGCACAGGCGGTGGCGCGTGCGGACGAATGGAACGAAGGAATTATTGTGTGCGGCTATAAGATGACGGATATGCTTTACTCACAGCTGCGGGAGCTTCTGCCGAACGATTTTGAAATGCTTGCCCTGATGCAGGCGCAGCACATTGGTGAAATACAAAAAGATAATATAGTATGCCTGGGAATGCCGCTTAAGGTACAGGAACTGGTGAACACCGTCAATATGATGGTGGACAACATGGAGCGACGCCGGAGAAAGCGGAGACTCACTCCCAAGGTACGAAATGACAAGGATGCGGCTATGATTGCCGAAGCCAAGGAGCTTCTCATGAGCCGCAACCATATGACGGAAGAGGAAGCGCATCGTTATATCCAGCGCTCCAGCATGGATACCGGTACCAATATGGTGGAAACGGCGCAGATGGTGCTGACCATGATGCGGTAAAGAAAGAGTATTTTTTTGCATATAGAAATGGCACAAAGCTTGCAGTTATGGAAAGGAATGGACATTACTATGAAATTTACAAAAATGCATGGTTGCGGCAATGATTATATCTATGTGGACGGCAGTAAGGAGATTATTCCGGCGGAAAAGAAGCCGGAAATTGTAAAACGGTTAAGCGACAGACATTTTGGTATCGGCGGAGACGGCGTGATTTTCATTAACCCTTCCGAAGAAGCGGATTTTGAGATGGAAATGTATAATGCGGACGGCAGCCGGGCGGAGATGTGCGGAAACGGCATCCGCTGTGTGGCAAAATATGTGTATGACAAGGGACTGACCACCAAAAAGAAAATCAGCATTATCAGTGCCGGAAAGGTAAAGCATTTATGCCTGACCATTCAGGACGGTAAAGTGATTTTGGTAAAGGTGAACATGGGCGCCCCGGAGCTTGTTGCGGAAAACATTCCCGTGGTGAGCGAAACGGAAACCGTGCTGGATGCGCCTATTACCGTACAGGGAAAAGAATACCGCATGACCTGCGTGTCCATGGGCAATCCTCATGCAGTTGTTTTTATGGATAATGTGGCAGACCTTGCCATTGAAAAAATCGGATCTTATTTTGAAAATCACGAAAGATTTCCGAAGCGGACCAACACGGAGTTTGTAAAGGTAATCGACAGAAACACGGTGGAAATGCGCGTCTGGGAAAGAGGAACCGGCGAAACCCTTGCTTGCGGAACCGGCGCCTGCGCTACGGTAGTGGCATGTATCTTAAACGGTCTTACTGAAAATCAGGTTACCGTAAAGCTGCTCGGCGGGGAACTGGAAATTTTCTGGGACAGGGATGCCGATCTGGTTTTCATGACAGGTCCCGCAGCTACCGTATTTGAGGGCGAAATTGAGATTTAAAAATTCCGAAAGAAAGTAAGAATATAAAAAAGTCACCGGAAACTTTCAAAAGAAAGCAACGGTGACTTTTGGTTTTCAGAAACTGTGAATATACAGGCGGCTATGCCAGCGTAGCCTTGTCAATCAGAAGACAGGCGCAGAAGCCTTTTTCCGGCTGGAAACAGTAGATGGACAAATCCCTGTCAAGCGCCCGGCTGTAACCGTGAAGTACCTTGGAACCGCCGTTGATAGCGATTTCCGCATATTCGGGCAGCCATCTTTCGTCCGCATTTTCAAAGATATCGTAAAAGGAATGGTTCATCATCTGGGCTACCGGCTGATTGGAAAGCTCGCCCATGGAGTCGTTGCAGTAGCGGAAGATGAAGGTGGTTTCTTTGCCCTTTTCGTCAAATACCAGCTCAATCACGCAGAAAGGCGCGGGCATGATATCCAAAACGGAAAAACGGGTATTTAATTCGGCACTGACCTCTTTGGAATGACGCGCCTGGCTTTTTGCAAGCTCCTTCATAATGGTCTTGTGCTGGATGGGGTCGTGGGTACGGCCGGTGAAGCTTTTGCCGTCCGTGGTGAGGTATGTACCACGGTAAATCTTTACGATTTGTGATTTGGCAAGCAGTACACCTTTATTGATACGGAGAAAATCCTCTTTGGGCAGGGCATCGGAAAAGGCTTTTAAGCCGATATAGGTATTTAGGGTGCGACCGTCCAAAAGATGCAGCTCCGTCTGGGCACCGGTGCGAATCAGATAACGGATATCTGTCGGTGCGATTTTTTTTCTTCTTAAAAAGGAGTGGGCATAATGTGTCATCTGCTCCATATAGAAACCTCCTGTTATGTGTTTATTCCGCTTCTATTATACGGGATTTCCGACAAAAAGACAATCTCCTTGACAAAAAACTTTTCCCATTTTTTTATCCGGCTTCTCATTTTAACAGTATTGTGGTAAAATAAAAAAGTTGCCTTGCAACAGGAAACGTTCCAATGCAATCGACAACAGGAAACAGAGAAAGGAAAGTTCACTCTATGAAAAAAATTCTTGTGTATCTTAAGGATTACAAAAAAGAATCCATCTTAGCACCGTTGTTTAAGATGTTAGAGGCCTCCTTTGAATTGCTGGTGCCTCTTGTGGTGAAAAAAATCGTAGATATCGGTATTGCCAATTCCGACAAGGGGTATGTGGGAAAGATGTGCCTTCTGATGATAGCGCTCGGTCTGATTGGGCTGGTGTGCTCCATTACGGCGCAGTACTTTTCCGCCAAGGCTGCGGTGGGATTTGCTACGAAATTAAGACATGTGCTGTTCGGACACATGCAGAAGCTGTCCTATGCGCAGACAGACCACATGGGTACATCCACCATGATTACCCGTATGACCAGTGATATCAACCAGGTGCAGAACGGTGTCAATCTGGTGCTCCGTCTGTTCTTGCGTTCTCCGTTCATCGTGTTCGGCGCCATGATTATGGCATTTACCATTGATGTAAAAGCAGCGCTTATCTTTGTGGTAGTTATCCCTCTTCTGTCCATCGTGGTATTCGGCATCATGCTGATAACCATTCCCTTATACAAAAAAGTGCAGGGGGGGCTGGACAGGCTTCTCGGCGTTACCAGAGGCAACCTAACCGGTGTGAGAGTCCTGCGTGCGTTCCATAAGGAAGAGGAAGAAAGAAAAGCGTTTGACGAAGCCAATGAGAATCTGACCGGTTTCCAGATGTTTGTAGGAAGAATTTCCGCCGTTATGAACCCGGCAACCTACATCATCATAAACGGCGGACTGGTAGTGCTTCTCTGGGTGGGAGCCGTAAAGGTAGACAACGGCATTCTGACACAGGGTGCGGTGCTGGCGCTGGTAAATTACATGTCCCAGATTCTGGTAGAGTTAATCAAACTGGCAAACTTAATTATTACCGTCAACAAGTCCATTGCCTGCGGCAACCGTATTGAAGCCGTTTTAGAGCTTACTCCCGGCCTTGCCAACGGCAAGGTAACGGAAACCGAAGCGAAGGAAGATGTTCCCGTGGTTTCCTTTGAACATGTGTCCCTGACCTATCCGGGCGCCGGCGCGGAAAGCTTAACGGACATTGATTTTAAGGCAATGAGAGGGCAGACCATCGGTGTTATCGGCGGTACCGGTTCCGGTAAATCTTCGCTGGTAAACTTAATTCCCCGGTTTTACGAAGCTACAAAGGGAAGTGTCAAAATCGACGGTGTGGCAGTGGAAGACTACGACTATAAGGCGCTTCGTGCCAAGATTGGTATGGTACCCCAGAAGGCAGTTCTGTTTAAGGGCACCATCCGGGAAAACCTGTTAATGGGACTTCCCGAAGAATATAAAAAGAAGCTGGAAGAAAATCCTGACAGCAGGGATGAAACCATAGAAAAAATGCTCCGCGACGCACTGGAAATTTCCCAGTCGGCAGAGTTCGTGGACAACAAGCCGGAAGGCATGGAAACCATGGTCAGCCAGGGCGGTAAGAACCTCTCCGGCGGACAGAAGCAGCGTCTGACCATTGCAAGGGCGCTGGTCAGAAAACCGGAAATCCTAATTCTGGACGACAGCGCTTCCGCACTGGACTATGCAACCGACTTAAAGCTGCGGAAAGCCATTCATGGCATGGAGAAAACACCTGTGGTATTTATCGTATCCCAGCGTGCATCCTCCCTGCTTGCGGCGGACAGCATTATTGTCCTGGATGACGGCAACGTGGCAGGTATTGGAACACATGATGAGTTGCTCGCTTCCTGCAGTGTTTATCAGGAAATTTACTATTCCCAGTACCCGGATAAGAGAAAGGAGGCATAGGTATGAAGACAAAAAGCAATGGTTCTACCATGAAAAAAGTACTTCGTTATATCGGAAAATATTGGTTTTTCTTACTGTGCTCCATTGTCTGTGCGGCGCTGACCGTCACGTTTACTTTGTATATCCCCATTCTCACCGGTGATGCGGTGGATGCGATTATCGGTCCCGGACAGGTAGATTTTACAGTTCTCTTGGAAATCTTAAAGAAAATGGGCATTGCCATTCTGCTGACGGCGCTCACCCAGTGGATTATGAGCGTGTGCAACAACCGCATTGCCTACCATGTGGTACAGGACATCCGTAAGGATGCGTTTGACAAAATCCAGATTTTACCCTTGAAGTATCTGGATGCCCATCCCTACGGCGAAATCGTAAGCCGTGTCATTGCGGATGTGGATCAGTTCTCCGACGGTCTGATTTTAGGATTTACCCAGTTGTTCACCGGTGTCCTTACCATTTTCGGAACCCTGATTTTCATGTTCCGTCAGAATGTGGGCATTACACTGGTGGTTATCTGTATTACACCTGTCAGCATGCTGGTGGCAAACTTCATTGCGAAAAAGACCTACCGCATGTTTAAGCTGCAGTCCGAAACCAGGGGCGAGCAGACCGCGTTGATTGATGAAATGATTGGAAATCAGAAGGTGGTGCAGGCGTTCTCCTATGAGGAGGAAGCCATGAAGCGTTTTGATGTAATAAACGAAAAGCTTTCCGGGTACTCCCTGCAGGCGATTTTCTTTTCCTCTACCACAAACCCGGCAACCCGTTTTGTAAACAGCTTAGTGTATACCGGTGTCTGCATTGTGGGTGCGCTGTCCGTCATCTCCGGCAGAATTACCGTCGGTGTGCTGTCCTGCTTCTTAAGCTACGCCAACCAGTATACCAAGCCCTTCAACGAAATCTCCGGCGTGTTTACGGAATTCCAGAATGCGCTTGCCTGTGCGGCACGTATTTTTGAACTGATTGAAGAAACTCCCCAGGTGGAAGAGCCTGCGGATGCCAGGGTGCTCACCCATGCGGACGGCAGAGTGGAGCTTACCGATGTGGCATTCTCCTATGACCCGGACAGAAAGTTAATCGAGGATTTGAATTTGCATGTGGAAAGCGGCAGGAGAGTGGCGATTGTCGGACCTACCGGCTGCGGCAAGACCACGATTATCAACCTGCTCATGCGTTTCTATGATGTGGATGCGGGAAGCATTGCAGTCGATGATACCGATATCCGTAAGCTCACCAGAAAGAGCCTGCGTGAAAATTATGGTATGGTGCTGCAGGAAACCTGGCTGAAGGCGGGAACGGTAAGAGAGAACCTGATTATGGGCAAGACCGATGCAACGGATGAGGAAATGATTGCGGCAGCCAAGGCAGCCCATTCCCACAGCTTCATCAAGCGTCTGCCGAACGGTTACGACACCGTGCTTTCCGAGGACGGCGAGGGACTTTCCCAGGGACAGAAGCAGCTTTTGTGTATCACCAGAGTTATGCTCTGCCTGCCGCCCATGTTAATCTTAGACGAGGCGACCTCCTCCATCGATACCCGTACGGAAATCCGTATCCAGAAGGCGTTTGCCAAGATGATGAAGGGCAGAACCAGCTTTATCATTGCCCACCGTCTGTCCACCATCGTGGATGCCGACATCATCTTAGTGATGCGCGACGGCCACATCATCGAGCAGGGCAGACACGAGGAGCTGCTTGAGAAAAAGGGCTTCTATGCAGACCTCTATAACAGCCAGTTCGTGCTGAGTGAGAACTAAGGTATATTGCCCCAAGTAGACTTTAAATATACTTTAAAAATAACTATTTCTTCAACACAAGCGATTTACGGTATGCCGACGGCGACATACCGTATTTCTTTTTAAATTGCAGATAGAAGGTCTGCCGGTTGGCAAAGCCGATCATGGTGTCGATGTCCTGGATGGGAATGGACGGATTGGCTAAAAGCTCCTCGGCGGCTTTCAGGCGGCAGGAAGTGACGCTTTCCCAAAGGGAGGCGCCGGTCGCCCGCTTGAAAATACGCTCCAGATACGTGGCGTTTAAGCCGATGTGGTCGGCAATCTGCTCGTTGCTTTTAATCAGATAGAAGGCCTCGCGAATATAGTCGGTGGCTTTTTCTACATAATACTGGGCGGAGGATTTCTCCGTCATGGGAAGGCGGGACAGCTCGGCTAAAAAGTGATAGCTTAAGCTGTTTAAGTAAAGATTGTCGCGCCTGCCTTCGTATTCGTGGTACAGCCGCAGCATGTCGGGCTTTAAGCTGCGGGCATCCGGAAAGATGCGCACATCCTCTAAGGAAGAGAATAAAAGGCAGATGTCTAAAGAACTGTTTAGTAACTGCAGAAAAGGCGGAAAGGCAGCCTGCCCGGGCGCCGCATCAAAGGACAATGAAAAGCCCAGTACCGTGCAGGGACGCTCATGGTTAAAATGAATGCGGTGGGGAATGGAAGAGTCTAAAAGAATAAGGTTCCTCTTAGTGAGAGGGTATTCCCTTCCGGCTATTTCATACACACAGCTCCCTTCCGCAATATAGTTGCATTCAAACAGACCATGGCTGTGTACATCCATGGAATAGTACTTCCAGTTTCCGTTCATATAGGCACAGTCCACATAGAGTGGCAGATTGGGCACATTCTTAATATCCATAGTCATATCTCCTTTTTATTACTTTATCATGGAATGTTAAAAATAACAACCTGTATATTTGCAAAAAGTCAGGAATGATTATAGAAATATGGGTAAAAAATCAGTACAATGGGCTTACAGAAGCGAAAAACCAAGAAAGGCGGACAGGCTTTATGGCAATTATCTATCAGGAAAAAAGTAATAGTTTTATGTTAAATACGCCGAATACATCCTATGTAATCGGCATTGCGGATGCAGAAAAGTTCGTAGGACATGCTTACTACGGAGAAAGACTTTCAGAGGACGATGTCACTTATCTGATGCGTACGGGAGAAGCTCCTTTTACCCCGGACAAAAACAACCGTGACAGACTTTCCTTTTTAGACTGCTTCCCCCAGGAATACCCCACACAGGGTATCGGGGACTACAGGGAAAGCGCCATCGTTGTAAAGAGCGCGGGCGGACACAATGCCCTGCAGTTAAATTTAACGGATTACCGCATTTACAGGGGGAAGGAAAAGTTACAGGGACTGCCCGCTACCTGGGGCAGCGAAGAGGATACGGAAACCCTGGAGCTTACACTGGAGGACAAGGTGCTTCACGTAAAAGCCATTCTGTCCTACAGCATTTTTGAAGGCATTGATGCGGTAGTAAGAAGCGTCCGTATCGTAAACGCCGGCACGGAGCCGGTGATGCTTGAAAAAGTAATGTCTGCATCCATCGATATGGATGATGCGGGCTACGACAAGATTATCCTGCACGGCTCCTGGGCAAGAGAACGCTATATTGACCGTACTCCCGTAAACCACGGCGTACAGAGCACCTCTTCCCTGCGCGGCGAAAGCGGGCATCAGCAGCAGCCGTTCATGGCGCTTCTTTCCCACAGCACCACACAGGATACCGGCGATATTTACGGTATGCATTTAATTTATTCCGGCAACTGCATGACACTGGCGGACAAGGGACAGTTTGACAACATCCGCCTGATGACCGGTATCAACCCGGCAGGCTTTTCCTGGAAATTAAATCCCGGAGAAGAGTTCCAGGCACCGGAAGCGGTTCTGGTTTACTCTAAGGAAGGTATCGGCGGCATGAGCCGTGTGTTCCACGACCTTTACAGACAGCATTTAATCCGCGGCGAGTACCGTGATAAAAAGCGTCCCATCCTCATTAACAACTGGGAAGCCACCTATTTTGATTTCAACACCGACAAGCTGCTTGCCATTGCAAAGGAAGCGGCAAAGGACGGCATTGAGATGCTGGTTATGGACGACGGCTGGTTCGGCAACCGCTGCGATGACAACCGTGCGCTGGGCGACTGGTTTGTAAACGAAGAGAAGTTAAAGGGCGGCTTGAAATATCTGGTTGACGAGGTCAACAAGGCAGGGCTTAAGTTCGGTATCTGGTTTGAGCCGGAAATGATAAGCCCCGACTCCGATTTGTACCGCGCGCATCCCGACTGGGCGATCGCCATTCCCGGCAGAACCCCGGGACTTGCCCGCAACCAGTATGTGCTGGATATGTCCCGCAAGGAAATCCAGGATTACATTTTTGAAAGACTTTCCGCAATCCTGCACAGTGCCAACATTGAATATGTAAAATGGGATATGAACCGTCCGCTGTGCGACATGGGAAGCGCAGCCCTTTCCGCAGACTGCCAGGGCGAGTTGTTCCACAGATATGTCTTGGGTATGTACAGCCTGCAGGAAAGACTGGTAACGGAATTCCCGCACCTGCTTCTGGAAAACTGCTCCGGCGGCGGCGCACGCTTTGATGCCGGCATGCTTTACTACAGCCCGCAGATTTGGTGCTCCGATGACACGGATGCCATCGAAAGACTGACCATCCAGGAAGGTACGGCTCTTATTTACCCGCTTTCCGCCATGGGAGCCCATGTCAGCGACTGCCCGAACCACACGGTAGGGCGTACCACGCCGTTTGAAACCAGGGGCTATGTGGCGCTGGCAGGTACATTCGGCTACGAGCTGGATATTACCCGCATTCCCGAAGAGGACAGAAAGATGATTCCCGACCAGGTAAAAATGTACCACAAGTACAATGACCTGGTGCGCACCGGTGATTATTACCGGATTGCTTCGTTCCGTGAAAACAGAATGTATGACTGCTACATGGTAGTGGCAAAGGACAAATCCGAAGCCCTTATGACCTACATTCAGGTAATGGGCAGACCCAACTCCCACTCCCGCCGCATTTTATTAAAGGGACTGGCGCCGGAAAAGATTTACCGCATCGAAGGCGAAGACCGTACCTACACCGGCAGAACCCTGATGCAGGCAGGTATTCTGGCAGAGAACCTGTGGGGCGATTATAAGGGACGTCTGTATCATATCATCGAAGCATAAATACGCAAAAATGCAAGATGGATTTTTAGGCTCCGACAGTATATAATAGGGACATCAATACGAAAGGTGCGTAATTAGTATGGAAAATAAAGAAATTCTTTTTTTGAACCCCTGCTTAAAGGATGTGGTATGGGGCGGTAAAAAGCTTCGCGATGAATTTCATTACGAAGGAGCCGGGGATTCCACCGGCGAGTGCTGGGGTATCAGCGCGCATCCCAACGGGGACGATACCGTTAAGAACGGAGAATTCGCCGGCATGAAGCTTTCCGAGCTTTACAAAATTCACAGGGAACTGTTCGGAAACATTCAGGCGGAGGAATTCCCTCTTCTGGTGAAAATCATCAATGCGGATGCGGATTTAAGCATCCAGGTCCATCCGGACGATGCCTATGCCAGAGAGCACGAAGGCTGCCCTTACGGCAAGACCGAATGCTGGTATGTCATGGACTGCCCGGAGGACGCAAGCCTTGTCATCGGCCACCATGCAAAGACCAGAGAAGAACTTGCCCGGATGATTCACGAAGACAGATACGAAGAACTGGTCCGCCAGATGCCGGTAAAGAAGGGTGACTTCATCCAGATTGTGCCCGGTACCGTGCATGCCATCAAGGGTGGCTTTACCATTTTGGAAACCCAGCAGAGCAGCGACATTACCTACCGTGTATACGATTACCACAGACTGGTGGACGGCAAGGAAAGACCGCTTCACGTACAGCAGAGCATCGATGTGATTACCGTGCCGGATACTTCCGCGGAAAAGGCAGTCAGCCATACCCAGGATATGCCGAAGGATACGGTAAATGAACTGATCAGTTGTGAATTCTACAAGGTTTACAAGGTAACAGTGGAAAAGGGCGTAACCGTGCCCATGGAAGGACCTTTTATGTTGGGCAGCGTGCTGGACGGCGAGGGCAGCATTGACGGCACTCCGGTAAAGAAGGGTGACCATTTCATTCTCCCGGCTGTTTATGGAGATGCGACGCTCACCGGTTCCATGGAACTGATTTTCTCTACGGTAAACGAGACCGGAAAGGACAAAGCATGAATTACACCATAGAAAATGAAGAATTAATACTGGTAATCAGCAGCCACGGTGCGGAGGTACGCTCCCTGAAGGATAAAAAGACCGGCAGGGAATACATGTGGTGTGGCGACGCCGCTTACTGGGGCAGGGTGTCCCCCGTTCTGTTCCCCATTGTGGGTGCGGTAAAGGACAATACCTACCGTTTTAAGGATAAGACCTATCATATGTCCCAGCATGGTTTTGCCAGGGATATGGATTTCTGCCTGACGGAAGAATCAGAAGGGGAAATCTGGTTCTGTCTAACTGAGCAGGAAGCCACATTGGAAAAATATCCGTTCCCGTTTGTGCTGGAAATCGGCTATAAATTGGAGGGACGGAAGGTAAAGGTGATGTGGCGTGTGACCAACCTTTCGGAAGAGCCGCTGTATTTCTCCATCGGCGGACATCCGGCTTTCTGCTGCGAAAAGAGAGAGGCGGAAAAAATCACCTGTTATCTGAAGTTTGAAGGGGTAAAAGAACTGGTCAACCGAAAGCTGGAAGGAGGTCTGGCCTCCGATACGGTAGAAGAGATTACATTGGAGGACGGCGGCTATCTGCCTGTGACGGAAGAGTTGTTTGCGGAGGATGCGCTTATTATTGAAAACCGCCAGACGCAGGAGGTTTCCCTATGTGATTCCGAAAAGGTTCCCTACCTTACCGTGAAATTCGATGCGCCCCTGTTCGGTGTATGGTCGCCGGTGGGCAAGAACGCGCCGTTCATCTGCATCGAGCCATGGTACGGCAGATGTGACAGCGTCCGTTTTGACGGAAGCTTAGAGGAAAGGGAATGGGGCAGCGAGCTTTTGCCCAATACATCCTTCCAGACAGCTTACACCGTTTCCGTATAAATTTTTTGACTTAAAACGTAAAATGAGAAATCCGAAAGCATTATCTTATAAAATCTTAAGAAATGTTTTCGGATTTTTTTACATTTCGGACATGACCTCTATACAAAAATAGAGTATACTGTAAATTCAGAAGCAAACCGAAAGGAACAGAACATGACTAACGAACAGTATTACGATTTAATCCGGCCTTACGAGGATGCCATGAATCTGATGAAAACCAGACTGGAAATATTAAATCACAATATATACGACCGAAGCCATACCGAAGAAAATCAGCCGGTACATCACATGCAGTACCGTATCAAGGAAAAGAAGAGCATGGAGGAGAAGCTGGCGCGCATTGGTGTAACCGACAGTGTGATGAATGCCAAGGATTACCTGATGGACATTGCGGGCATCCGCGTCATCTGTTATTTTCAGGCAGAGGTTTACGAGATGGTGGAAGCCCTGAAACGGCATGAGGATTTAATCGTTATCAAGGAAAAGGATTACATCAAAAATCCCAAGGACAACGGTTACCGCAGCTATCACATCATTTTCGGGGTGCCACTTCATACCATGGACGCCATGGAGTACTATCCGGTGGAAGTGCAGTTCCGTACCCTGTCCATGGATTTCTGGTCCAGCATGGAGCACCGTATCTGTTACAAAAAGGACAGAAGCGATACGGAGGAATTGAAGAAGCAGCTCCATGCCCTTTCGGAGTCTCTGAATCTGATTGAAACCGAATTAAAAGATTATGTAAAGTAACACGAAATTTACCATAAATGAGGGGGTTCTGTTTCGTTACTATGACAGAAGCGGGATTCTTGGGAAGGAATCAGTGTGACCGAGGAGAAATTTTCAGAATGCATACAGGCCATGAACCGGGGAGACAAAGACGGGCTGCGGCAGGTTTACGAAGAGTATGTTTCGTACATATATGGTATTGTCCGCTCCCTGCTTGCAAGCAGGGAAGAAGCGGAGGACGTGACCAGTGAGTTTTTTATAAAGCTCTGGGAAAAGTCGGATTCTTACCGGGCGGGCAACGGACATAAGGGCTGGATGGCGACCATAGCCCGCAACTTAGCCATAGATACCTTGCGGAAAAAACGCCGGGAGGAGCCGGTGGACTTTCAGATGCGGGCAGGCTCCGGGGAAGAGGACTGTACGGAAGCGGCATCCAGGGCGCTTCATGCCACGGACGGCAAAAGTGTGGAAGATGAAGTTGTCGGCAGCCTGACCGTGAAGGAGGCGTTTTCCTTACTGAAGGAGCCGGAGCGGGAGGTTGTGCATTTAAAAATCATGAGCGGCATGACCTTTCAGGAGATTGCGGACTTACTGGGCTCGCCCATGGGCACCGTCACCTGGCGGTACAGGGAAGCCATGAAGAAATTAAGGAGGTATGGGTATGAAGAAGCTTGACGAAGAATATAAAAAAGCATGCGCCGAAGAAACACCCGACCTCTGGAACCGGATAGAGGCGGGACTTCCGCAAAAGACAGAGCAGACGGCAAAGGAGAAGGACCGGGCAGCAGCCTCACCACAGACGCAAAGCAGTGCATCAAAAGCTGGTACCGGTACACAGACGCAGGCAGCTATCCGCAAGGTCTGGATGCGCTACGGAGCCTTTGTGGCAGCAGCCGTTATGGTGCTTGTGACAGTGCCGGGGCTTCTTCGCATGACGCAGGCCAAGAACACTGCAGAAAATGCTGCGCCTATGAGCGTGCAGGACATGACAGCCGCCAAAGAAAACACGACGGGTATGACGGATACGGAGGGGATAGCTGCGGACAGCGCGGATACGGCGTTTGCAGATGCCTTTCCCGGGGAATGTGACGATGCGTATTCGGAAGAAGCGGAGAACGGCGCTGCGGTGGAAAATTCTTCTGCTACGGAAATACAGCCGGGTGTGAGCAGCATGGAGCTTAAGGTGACGGCAGTAGAGGAATACGACGGTTACGAGCTGGTAAGCGCAGTGAGCGGGGACGGCATGTTTGAGACCAAAGCGGTTTTCCCGGAGGAAGTAAAAAAGAAACTGGATTTCACCCTGACGGAAGGGGAATACTACACGTTTACTTTACGTCAGGATACAGATAAAGATTTCCCGTACTGCCACATTATTGCGGTGGAGCAAAAAGGGGAATAACAGACAGAGAAATAAAAGGTTTGGAAGAGAAATGAATGTAAAAAAATTACTGAGTGTTTTATTGTTTCTGGTTATTATGGGAGCCACGGTTTTTGTGGTGCTCAAAAATCAGGATTTAACGGAAGTGCTGCATACGGTAGCCGGCATGAATAAAATTTATCTGGGACTGGCAATCGCCATGGCAATTTTTTTTGTGGGAGCGGAGGGACTTCTGTTTTTACATATGTTTCATTCGCTGGGAGAAAAAGCGGGCTTCCTGCAGTGCATTAAGTACGCTTTTGTGGGCTTCTTTTATTCCGGCATTACACCTTCTGCATCCGGCGGACAGCCCATGCAGCTATATTATATGAACAGGGACGGACATTCCTTTGTGCACAGCACCATAGCATTGGTCTGTGCTGCCATGGCGTACAAGCTGATTTTAGTGCTCATGGGTATCGGCATTGCCCTGTTCTGGTGGCAGGGGCTTAAGGACAATATGGGCAATCTCATGCCACTTTATTTTTTAGGACTGGCGCTGAACTCCGTGCTGGTATTGTCCTTGCTCCTGTTACTTGCTTTCGGGGCGAAAATTGAGAAAATCATTCTGGTGCCTGAGAGGTTCCTCATTAAAATCCATCTGTTAAAGGATTCTCCGAAAAGAAGGGAAAAGCTGCATGAAATGGTGCTGCAGTATGCCGATACGGTGGTGTTTCTGCGGACGCATGTCCAGGTGATTCTGCATATCCTGGCAGTGACGTTTGTACAGAGATGTGCGGTGTTCGGACTGACGTATTTCGTCTACAGGGGAATGGGACTTTCCGGTACCGGAGCCATCCCCATCATGGCTCTGCAGGCGGTAGTTTACATAACGGTGGATATGCTGCCCCTGCCGGGCTCCCAGGGGGTAACGGAGCTGGTGTATGCCGCTATATTCGGTGCTGTTTTCACCGGCGGGACACTGACCATATCCATGTGTGTAACAAGAGGCATCAATTATTACCTGCCGCTGATTATCAGTGCGATTGTGGCAGGGTATTGTTCTCTGAAGAAGAAAAGAGAAACTGCACAAATTTAACGGCGGCGTCCGTGCGTTTGGAGTTGCGGACAATGCCGATATAAAGAGGTCCGTCCTCTTCAGTATAACCGTAAGCGCGAAGCAGCCCGGTGCAGCCGCTGACATCTATCCCCACGGGGTGCGGGTCGTCCATGCTTTCCGTATCGGAGCCGGCGGGAAATACCATATCCTCCGTGGACTCGTCTTCATCCTGACGTCTGCGGTATTCCTCCGCAAGCGGCAGGTCCACATAAAAGAGTTTGTCGGAAACGGAGTCGAGAAATTCTTTATCGAGACAGGTTTCCAAATCCAAAAAGGTGCAGTCGTAACCGTACATGGCAAAGCTTGCTTCATCCATGATGCAGATATCCAGACTTCTGGCAGCCACGTAGGTGGCGATGGACTGGTTTGCCTGGTAGGATGCCTGGGCGTTATCCGCTCTCATATAAAGCCCGGTGCTTAAATAGGCCTCGTTTTTGGAAGTGTCCAGCCCCATGGAGGACACATAACCGGCAAGCAGCTCTTCGGAGGCATCCGTGCCGATTTCCGTCAGGGAGCTGTTTAAGGCAATGCCGAACAGCACTTCATTTTTTGTGGTGACTCTTGTATAAATAATGTAGATGATAACGGCAAGCAGCGCCGCACCCCCGATGACATACCATTTATAATACCCCCAGAAATAATCCCACTGCTCTTTCCTGCTTTTCTGCTTTATCGCTTCCCGTTCTTCCCTGAATTCATCCATTACCGGCATAAAAATACGTCCTTTCCATCTATTATAAATATATTTTCTATGATACTGTCCGGGATATTTTCTGTCAATGAACGAAACGGAAGAAGAATATTAAAAAAATATAAATCCTTGCTTTCTTTTTTAAAATGTACTATCCTATTTTAAGAACCTGAATAACAGAAAGGCAAGGGGTACGAATGAGCGAAGTATATGTAGAACATCTGGTAAAGAGAGAAAAGGCTTCCGGATTGAAATTCTTGAAAATTTTACTGATAATGCTGACCGTGGTATTCGGTCTGATGGGACTGATGATGATGTTTTACGGTCTGCCGTTACTGATTGCGGTCGGAACCGGCGTGGGTGCTTATTTTGCGGGTCTGTATGCCGACGTGGAATTTGAATACCTGTATCTGGACAAGGAATTTTCCGTGGACAAAATTTTTGGCAAAACCAAAAGAAAAAAAGCGGAAACTTTTGAAGTGGAAAGAATGGAAATTTTAGCTCCCATTCATTCCTACCATCTGGATTCTTATAAAAACAGAAATGCAAAGGAAACCGATTACAGCATCGGCGTGGAGGAAAAGCCGGATTCACGTTATGTGATGTATTACGAAGGCAACCGCCGAATTGTCTTAAGTCCCAATGAGGAATTTGTAAAGGCAATGCGCAATGCTTCCCCGAGAAAAGTGTTTACGGATTAGACTTTGACACTTGACAGGCAGGTATGAGTTTGTTAAACTCATAAACATTTACAGTACTTATTTTTTCACAAAATGAACAACATAATAAATACGCACAAGGAGGAAAGAATGGGAAAGATTATTGGCGAAGGTATTACCTTTGATGATGTCCTTTTGGTTCCCGGATATTCTGAGGTAATTCCCAATCAGGTGGATTTGACAACATGGCTTACAAAGACGATTAAGCTGAACATTCCGATGATGAGTGCCGGCATGGACACCGTTACCGAGCACCGTATGGCGATTGCCATGGCAAGACAGGGCGGTATCGGTATCATTCACAAGAATATGTCTATTGAGGCGCAGGCAGAAGAGGTGGACAAGGTAAAGCGTTCCGAGAACGGCGTTATTACCGATCCGTTTTCACTTTCTCCGGAGCACACCCTGGCAGATGCCGATGCACTGATGGCTAAGTTCCGTATTTCCGGCGTTCCCATTACCGAGGGACGTAAATTAGTTGGTATCATTACCAACCGCGATTTGAAATTTGAAACAGATTTCTCCAAGAAAATCAAAGAGTCCATGACCAGCGAAGGTCTGATTACGGCTCCGGAAGGAATCACTCTGGAAGAGGCAAAAAAGATTCTCGCCAAGGCAAGAAAGGAAAAGCTTCCCATTGTTGACGCCGATTACAATCTGAAGGGTCTTATCACCATCAAGGATATTGAAAAGACCATCAAATATCCTCTGGCAGCAAAGGATGCACAGGGCAGACTTCTCTGCGGTGCCGCAGTCGGCATTACCGCCAACGTGCTGGAAAGAGTTGCAGCCCTGGTAGATGCCAAGGTGGACGTAGTCGTACTGGACTCCGCACACGGACATTCCGCAAACGTACTCCGCTGCGTTAAGATGATTAAAGAAAAATATCCCGATTTACCGGTTATCGCCGGCAATGTGGCAACGGGCGAAGGAACAAAGGCTTTAATCGAAGCCGGTGCGGATGCCGTTAAAGTCGGTATCGGTCCGGGTTCCATCTGTACCACACGTATCGTGGCAGGTATCGGTGTTCCCCAGATTTCCGCTATTATGGATTGCTACGCCGTAGCTAAAGAGTATGGCATCCCCATCATCGCAGACGGCGGTATCAAGTACTCCGGCGATATGACAAAGGCAATTGCAGCAGGCGGCAACGTATGTATGATGGGTTCCATCTTCGCAGGTTGTGAAGAAAGCCCGGGAGAGTTTGAACTGTTCCAGGGTAGAAAATACAAGGTATACCGCGGAATGGGATCTATTGCAGCCATGGAAAACGGCAGCAAGGACCGTTATTTCCAGACAGATGCCAAGAAGCTTGTACCCGAAGGTGTAGAAGGACGTGTTGCTTACAAGGGCAATGTAGAAGATACCGTATTCCAGCTTATGGGCGGTCTCCGTTCCGGTATGGGTTACTGCGGTACCCACAACATCGAAGAGCTGAAGGAAAACGGCAGATTTGTCAAGATTTCTGCTGCATCCTTAAAGGAAAGCCATCCTCACGATATTCATATCACCAAGGAAGCTCCCAACTACAGCACGGATGAATGATGTGTTTGTAAATAGTATAACAGAACAGGAAAAGGGCTGTCGCATTGCGGCAGCCCTTGTTTTTGTATGTGGGAAAGTCTGTTTGCTTTAATGGTTTTCACTGTGGAAGTTTTATGCTGTCAATACAGCCCCTCCTGTTTTAAGTCTCCCCCACGTACCTTTAGTATTTCTCCGTTATCCAGTCTTACCCGCAGGGAAAAGTCGTTTTCAATTTCTTCCGCAATACCGCTGCGGATTCCTTCGGGACCGTTTAAGGTCACTTTTCTGCCGGGGGTTAAGTTTGCCGCCCGGTAGGCTTCTAAATAGGAGGGAAGCTTGTCGGGAAAGTGGGAGAGCATGGCGGTCATTTCCTGTAAAAGGGCAGCTGTCAGCTTTGCACGGGACTGTTTTGTACCGGTGAGCATCCGCAGGGACACCGCTTTTTCCTTAAGAGAGTCGTCAAAATCGGAGAGCATCTGGTTTACATTGATGCCGATGCCGATAATCACATATTCTACATGGTCACTTTCACTTTCCATGGACATTTCCGTTAAGATGCCGCTGAGCTTGCGTCCGTCCGCCATTAAATCATTCAGCCATTTAATCTGAATATCCGTGCTGCAGACGGAAGAGATGGCATTCCGCACCGCCAGCGCCGTGCAGGCGGTCAGAGCGGGACTGTCACTAAGCTGCAGAAAGCCGCCGGGAAGACTTTGCGGATACAGAAGCAGGGAGAGGTAAATCCCCTTGTCTTTTGGGGAGCTGAAGGCTCTGCCCACTCTTCCCTTTCCGTTTGTCTGTTCGTTTGAGAGAACCACTGTATAGTTTTCGGCGCCGTTTAAGGCAAGGGATTTTAAATACCGGTTGGTGGAGTCCACGGAGTCTAAGCACAGAATGGAACCGGAGAATCCCTCCGGCAGATACCCCATGATTTCCCCCGTATTTAATAAGTCGGGTGCATTTTTAAGCAGATAGCCTCTGTTGGTAGAGGAGGCGATGTCGTAGCCTTCCTCCCGGAGGGCTTTTACGGCAGAACTGACTGCCATACGGCTGACCCCGATCTGCTCACTGATCCATGCACCGGACAGATAATCCGTCTGATTTTTAAGTAAGGCAAGAACCTTGTCCTTTGTCATAACAAACACCGTGCCTTTCGACAGCCCGTATTCTTAAGGCAGGCTGCATCATGATTTTTGTTCTTTCATCATAACAGATTTTCCTTTCTTTTACCACAGAAGAAAAATAAATTGTAAAGGCAAATAAAAAATAACTTGACAATCGGGCGGCTGTCCTTATAATTGTAAATGTTTGAAAAAATACATTTACAATTAACAGGAGGACTTCCCATGGAAGAACAGAAGAAAAACAAAATGAAATTAACGATACTGGATATGACCCAGATTGCCTTTTTTGCGGCGCTGATGGCCGTATGTGCCTGGATTGTAATCCCCATACCCAATATTCCCTTCACGTTGCAGGTGTTTGCGATTTTTGCAGCACTTTGTACTCTGGGCGGTAAAAAAGGAACCATCAGTATTGTTGTGTATATTTTACTTGGTGCGGTAGGCGCCCCTGTGTTTGCCGGCTTTAAGGGCGGTCTTGGTGTACTGACCGGTATGACCGGCGGTTATATCGTAGGATTCTTATTCTCCGGGTTTGTATTCTGGCTGGTGACGGCGCTTATGAAAAAGAAAAACTTTTTTGTGCTTCTTTTAAGCTGTATTCTCGGTCTCGCTGCCTGTTATGCGTTCGGTACCGCCTGGTTTATGAAAGTTTATGTGCAGCAGGGTAAAACAATCAGCCTGGCAGCTGCCCTGATGGCATGCGTGGTTCCTTACATTGTTCCCGATGTGGTGAAAATTCTTCTGGCTATCAGTGTATCGAAGGCAGCCGGAAAAGTTATGAAAAAGTAACAAATAGTGTAAAATCTGACCAAAACGGTTGCGGTGACATTCTGTAATATGATACACTGATCAATGAAAGAGGGTTTATCTTATGATGGAACATGACGACTGGAATTGGAAGATTACATACAAAAGTCTGATAGATGAAAAAGAACTGTTATCCCTGCAGAAGCACTTCTGCAGTGCTTCCGGTTTGTGTGCCGGCTGTGTGGATGCTTACGGAAAGATGCGCACGGAATTTACCGGAGACAAGGAAGATCTGGACAGACTCCGGAGCATCGTGACGGACAGGCAGATAGAGGAAGCCTTAAAACGCGTGAAAGAAGGCTCCTTGGAAGAGCTTGTGGTAGAGGATACGGAGCTTCCCTATGTGAAGTATGCCGTGCTTTCCGTCCGGGTAAAGGGCAGGGTTATGATAAACTGGGTGCTGCTTGGCATCCTGAATGATACGGAAGAAGAGCCGGGAGTGCCGGCAGGCTGTCACAATGCCCTGTCCGAGATGAATTTCTACAAGGACATCGATCTGCTGATGGTCTGCTCCCGGCTTATTTTTGAAAATAAATGCAGGACACTGCTTTCGGACGAGCCCACAGGAAAGGTGCCGGAGACGGCTTTCAAAAAGGACAGGCAGGACGAAATCGCCGCCCTGACAGAGCTTCTTGACAGTGAGGATGCCGTGGAAGTGATTATGGCAAAATTCCTGCAGATTACCGTAAGCACCCTGAAATTATCCGGCGGCTTTGTATGCCACATGGACAGAAAAGAACGGACGGCGGATATTCTGGCGCAGTGGTACGGAAGAGGAAATGTTTCCCCGTTTGAAAAAACAAGGGGAATTCCTGCGGAGGATATTCTGTTTACGAAGGAGCCTCTGATTGTGGACTCTGACTCCATACAGGGCAATCCGGAAGCGGAAAAGTGGTACCGGGACGGTGTAAGGGCATTCCTTCTGTATCCGCTTATGGAAAATGAAGAGAGCAGCATGTGTCTCTCTTTGTGCCAGTTAAACGAAGAGCGTTATTTTGACGGCGGAGAGGTACGGTTTATCTCCGGCGCCGTAAAGATTTTACAGAGTATTTTAGGAAAGCGTATCCAGAAAAATTCCCTGTCCTGCGCCTATGTGTCCATGGAGTCCGTACTGGACGGCATGAAATGCGGCATTTACATCCGGGAGCCGGAAAGCGGACAGGTCTTGTTTTCCAATAAGATTTTGCAGAACACCTTTGCAAAGGAACTGGAGGCAGGAACCTTCGGGGAGCTTTTAACGCAGAAACTGCCGTTTCGATACGAAACGGCGCCAAAGACGGATGAAGAGGGCGAGACCTGCAACTGGTTTGACGTGACGTTTTCGGATGTCACCTGGGTGGACGGCAGAAAGGTACAGATGTATGCCGTCTATGATGTGACCGACAGAAAGGTATACCAGAAGAAGGTGGAGCAGCAGACCTATACGGATTTCCTGACGGGACTTTACAACCGTATCTGCTGTGAAAGAGACCTGGCGGTTTACGTGGACAACGCCGGTGAAAAACAGAAAAAGGGCGCTCTGCTGTATCTGGATCTAGACGATTTCAAGCATATCAATGACGGACTGGGACACCAGTACGGCGATATGCTGTTAAAGCAGATTTCAAGAGAACTGAAAAAGGTAAAGGGTATCGGGCAGAACTGCTACCGGGTCGGCGGCGATGAATTCATCATCATCATTCCGCCGGAAGAATACGGCGAGTACGACCGCATTCTTTCCGACATACAGGATATTTTCTTAAGACCCTGGAATTTAAAAGATATGGATTACTACTGCACCATGAGTATGGGTGTGGTGGAGTATCCCCAGAACGGACAGGGGATTCAGGATTTGATTAAAAAAGCGGACATTGCCATGTTTGAAGCCAAGAAAAACGGCAAGAACAGGGTAATTCGTTATGAGGACGGTCTGGACAGCGAGTCCGGCAGAAGGCTGACCATGGAGAAAAACATGAGGGATGCCACGGTTGCCGGTTACAAGGAATTTGAAATTTATTACCAGCCCATTATGGATATTTCCAGACCCGGTGCTCCCTGTACGGGTGCGGAGGCACTGCTTCGCTGGAACAGCGCCTCACTTGGATTTATTTCCCCGGCGGACTTTATTCCTTTAGCGGAGTATCTGGGGCTCATCAATCCCATCGGCTACCATGTGCTTCTGGAAGCCTGCAGGGAGTGCCGCAGATGGAACGAGAACGGTCATCCCGAATACAAGGTAAATGTCAATCTTTCGGTGGTGCAGCTTTTGCAGCCGGATATTGTGGAGTCCGTGGAAAGAGCGTTGGACGAAACCGGTATTTCCCCGAAAAATCTGACACTGGAAGTAACGGAAAGCCTTGCCATCAACGATATGAACCGCATGAAGGAAATCTTAGGCAATATCCGGAAGCTTGGCGTACGCATTGCACTGGATGATTTCGGCACCGGCTATTCTTCCTTAAACCATATAAGGGAGCTGCCCTTTGATGTTATCAAAGTCGACCAGAGCTTTGTCAAGGACCTGGCGGAGGATGCCTATTCCCAGTCCTTCATTAAGATGGTGGCGGAGTTGGCGCAGACCATCGGCGTGAACATCTGCGTGGAGGGCATTGAAACGAAGGAACAGTACCGCCTGCTCGGCGATATGAAGGTGCGTATGGTGCAGGGCTACTACTTTGCGCGTCCCTTAAAACGGGAAGTTTTTGAAGCGGATTATGTGCCAGAGCTTGCAGAGAAAAAAGAAACGCAGCCTTCTGCCAAACTTCTTGCGTTTCCCGAAAAAGCCACTTGAAATCCCTTATAAAATCATGTAGTATGGACTTATGAGCTACACAACTGGCGGAAACAGCAACTGCTGTCGTGGGAGTACCCATAGGAAGTGTAGAAATAAGAAAATGCCGACCGCCTGGGCGAACACATATGTGCCGCTCAGGCGGTTTTATTGTTTGGAAACGGAGGAAACGAACATGGTATCATTACAACAGGAACTGATGGAAAACAGCTACCCCGGCAGAGGCATTGTCCTTGGCAAATCCGGCAATGGCAAATATGCGGTCAGCGCATACTTTATTATGGGAAGAAGTGTAAACAGCCGCAACCGTATTTTTGTACAGGACGGCGAAGGTATCCGCACACAGGCATTTGATCCTTCCAAGTTAGAGGATCCCTCTCTTATCATTTATGCACCCGTCAGAGTACTCGGCAACAAGACCATAGTCACAAACGGTGACCAGACCGACACCATTTACGAAGGCATGGATAAGCAGCTTACTTTTGAACAGTCTTTACGCTGCCGTAAGTTTGAGCCGGACGCTCCCAACTACACACCGAGAATTTCCGGTATCATTCATCTGGAGAACGGCAGCTTCAACTACGCCATGTCCATCTTAAAGAGCAACCACGGTGCCCCGGACTCCTGCCGCCGCTATACTTTTGCATATGAAAATCCCAAGGCAGGCGAGGGACATTTTATCCATACCTATATGCATGACGGCAACCCACTGCCCAGCTTTGAAGGCGAACCGAAGGAAGTGGAAATTCCCAATGACATTGATGCGTTTACCGATATGCTGTGGAACAGCTTAAACGAAGACAACAAGGTTTCCTTATTTGTCAGATACATTGATGTGGAAACCGGCAGATACGAAACCAGAATTGTCAACAAGAATAAATAAGCATGCCGTTTACGGCGCATAGAAAGGAATATACTGATTATGAACGAAATCGAATTAAAATACGGATGTAACCCCAACCAGAAGCCTTCCCGCATTTTTATGGAAGACGGCAGCGACCTGCCTGTTACGGTGTTAAACGGCAAGCCCGGCTATATTAACTTTCTGGATGCTTTTAACGGCTGGCAGCTTGTAAAGGAATTAAAGGAAGCAACCGGTCTTCCCGCAGCCACCTCCTTTAAGCATGTTTCTCCCGCCGGAGCGGCGCTGGGACTTCATATGTCCGAAACCTTAAAGAAGATTTACTGGGTGGACGATTTGGGAGAGCTTTCTCCTCTGGCATGTGCGTATGCGAGAGCAAGAGGTGCGGACAGAATGTCTTCCTTCGGTGATTTCATTGCCCTTTCCGACGAATGCGACGAGGATACCGCCCGCCTGATTAAACGAGAGGTTTCCGACGGTGTTATAGCTCCCGGCTATACCGAAAAGGCACTGGAGCTTCTGAAATCCAAAAAGAAGGGTAACTACAATATTATCCGGATTGATCCCTCCTATGTACCGGCGCCCATCGAAAAAAAGCAGGTGTACGGCATTACCTTTGAACAGGGCAGAAACGAGTTAAAGATTGACAAAGAGCTTTTAAGCAACATCGTAACCCAGAATAAGGACATTCCCGAAAGCGCCCTTCGCGACATGAAGGTAGCGCTCATTACCTTAAAATACACCCAGTCCAATTCCGTATGCTATGTAAAGGACGGTCAGGCAATCGGTATCGGCGCAGGACAGCAGTCCCGTGTACACTGCACCAGACTTGCAGGCCAGAAAGCGGATAACTGGTTCTTACGTCAGGCACCGCAGGTTCTTTCCTTGCAGTTCGTAGATTCCCTGGGCAGAGCGGACAGGGACAATGCCATCGACAACTACATCGGCGACGAATATATGGATGTACTGGCAGAGGGCGCATGGCAGAGAGTATTCAAGGAAAAGCCCCCTGTATTTACCGCAGAGGAAAAGAGAGCATGGCTTGACGGCTTAAAGGATGTTACCTTAGGCTCCGATGCGTTCTTCCCGTTCTCCGACAACGTGGAAAGGGCACACAAGAGCGGCGTGAAGTACATCGTACAGCCCGGCGGTTCCGTCAGGGATGATCTGGTGATTTCCTGCTGCGACAAGTACAATATGGCAATGGTATTTACCGGCATCCGTCTGTTCCATCACTAATAAGGAACCGGGCGGCACGGACATCTTCACGGACAATAAGGAATAAAACTATGACACTGAAAGATTTGGAAGCATTTGACCCTGTTACCATACAATGCCACGACAATCCGGATGCGGATGCACTGGGAGCCGGCTTTGGTCTGTATGCCTATTTCAAGAGCCTGGGCAGACAGACAAGGCTTATTTACAGCGGCAGAAATCCCATTCAGAAGTCCAATTTGAAAATCATGATTGATGAACTGCATATACCGGTGGAATATGTACGCCCGGACGAAGAACAGCCCCTTTTTATAAAGGGGCTGCTTGTGACAGTGGACTGTCAGTACGGCGCGGGCAATGTGACGAAGATAGCGGCTGACACGGTAGCCATTGTGGACCATCATCAGGTGGAAATAGACGATGTGCCTTTAAGCCGGATTGTGCCGGCACTGGGAAGCTGCTGCACACTTGTGTGGAAGCTTCTGCGTGATGAAAAATTCGATATAAAGACGGAGCCGGGACTGGAAACGGCTCTGTATTACGGACTGTATACGGATACGAACCAGCTTTCCGAAATCCGCAATCCTCTCGACATGGATATGCGGGATGACCTGGCATTTGATGCCAGTCTTATCAATTATTTCAAAAATTCCAACCTTTCCTTAAAGGAGCTGGAGATTGCGGGAGTAGCCTTGATACGCTACAGCTTCAACGAGGATTATAACTTTGCGGTGATTAAGGCACAGCCCTGCGACCCTAATATATTGGGACTTATCAGTGATTTTTTGCTGCAGGTGGATGTGATTACCAGTTGTCTGGTGTTTAACGAAAACGCGGACGGCTATAAGTTTTCCGTACGAAGCTGCATCAGGGAAGTGAATGCCAGCGAGCTGGCGTCCTATTTATGCGAGGGCATAGGCTCCGGCGGCGGGCACTATGAAAAAGCGGGCGGATTTGTCAGTAAGAAGCTTTACGAGAAGCATTATCCCACCCTGCATCCGGAAGCGTACTTCAACAACCGCATGAACCAGTATTTTGACAGCTTTGATCTGATTTATGCGGCGGACTATGACATTGACACCTCTGACATGAAGAAATACAGCAAAAAGAAAATCCCCATCGGCTTTGTGAAAGCGGATGAGGTGCTCCCGGCAGGTACACCGATTACCATCCGTACCCTGGAAGGGGATGTGGATATGACCATAGAAGATGATCTGTATATCATGATTGGCATCAAAGGCGAGGTCTATCCCAACCGGAGAGTCAAATTTGAAAAAAGCTATCAGGTGCTTCCGGATAAATATGTGTTTGAAACCTATGCGCTGTCGGCGGATTATGTGCCGACCATAAAGAACCGGAACGACGGAAGCACCCTGCATCTGACCGATTATGCAAGAGCCTGCGTGCCCACGGGGCAGGTGCACATCCATGCCAGGGAATTGACAAGAGGTGTAAAGGTTTTTACAGCATGGGATAAAAGTAAGTATATGCTGGGGAAACCGGGGGATTTTCTGGCTGTACGCTGTGAGGACAGACACGACATTTATGTGGTAGAAAGGGATATATTTGGTAAAACCTATGAAGAAACCGTATAAGTACGATGCGTTTATCAGCTACCGCCATGCAGATCTTGACAGGTTTGTGGCGGAAAATCTGCAGAAGCAGTTGGAGTGGTTTAAGATACCCGGCTCTCTTAAGAAGGATAAAAAGCTTTCCCGGACAAAGATTGAAAGAATCTTTCGGGATAAGGACGAGCTGCCTCTTACCAATAATTTAGAGGACCCTATCCGGAAGGCGCTGGAGGAGTCGGAATACCTGATTGTCATCTGTTCTCCCAGACTGAAGGAGTCTTTGTGGTGCCGCAAGGAAATCGAAACCTTTATCAGCCTGCACGGCAGGGAAAATATTTTTGCGGTTCTGGTGGAAGGGGAGCCTGCGGAGTCCTTCCCGGAGGAACTTTTATACCGGGAAAAAACGGTTACTCATCCGGACGGCAGCACGGAAACCGTAAAAGAGGAAATGGAACCGCTGGCGGCGGATGTGCGCGGCAAAAATAAGAGAGATGTCCTGAAGGTCATGAAAACCGAAAAGCTGCGTCTGATAGCTCCCATGCTGGGTGTTGGCTTTGATGACTTAAAGCAGCGTCACCGGGAACAGAAATTAAAGAAAATCCTCGGCTTTACCGCAGCGGGAGCTGCCGTATGTCTGACGTTCGGAGTTGTCAGCACCGCCATGGTCATGCAGATACGGGAGCAGAAAAAGCAGATCCAGATACAGAACGACTCCCTTGCAGAGCAGGCGGCGCAGATTAGCAGCCAGAACGATATTCTCTCCAGAGAGCAGGCTCTCAGTCTGGCGGAGGAATCCGGGCGGCTGTTGAAAAAGGGCGACAGAATAGGAGCCATGCAGACGGCAATCAGCGCCCTGACGGAGTATGACGGCATTGCCATGCCCTATACGGCACAGGCACAGAAAGCTCTGACGGACAGTCTGTATGTATATAACCGGACGGGAGATTTTTTAAGCCGGTACGAGGTGAAGACGGACAGCGTGATCACGGATATGCAGTCTTCCGGGGGCATGTCTTATTATGCACTGAAGGAAAGTGCGGGAGACATTACGGTAAAAGAAAGCGAATACGGACATACGGTGGGGAAGCTTGCAGGTTTGTCTGGCTACTCGGACGGCGGTATGTTTTTTATAGATGACAGCAGACTGGTCTATCAGAACGAAGAGAAGGAACTGCTGGTATTTGATGCCAAAACCGGGGAAACCGAAAGGCCGGAGCTGCCGGGCAGCGCTTACAATTACTATCTGTCAGAGGACAGAACCAGGATAGCGGTAAGCGGTTACAATTATCTTCGTATTATAGATGCAGAGGATTATACAGAGGTTCAGAACTTGGACGAATACTGCAAGGAACAGACCGGACGGATTTATTTTAACGAAGATTCTACGGCGGTGGTGCTTACCCTGCGAAACAGCGACGATATAATGTCGGAGGACAGAAGGCTTCTGTACCTTAGCCTGACGGATGATACGAAGAGATATTCCGACTGGGAGACGGCATATGTGGAGGATGTGGTATTTAAGGACGGTTGTATGTATGTGCTGACCTACGAAACACGGGATGTACTGTACTCCGTCTTTGACAGTTATCTGAAAGCCTATGAGGAAAGCACAGGAAAGCTGCTCTATAAAAAGGAATATAAAAATGCCATGCTGAATGATATTCTGTTTTCCCAGGGGGATGACGACAGCATGCTTCTGTACGGCGGCTATGAAGCCGATGCCGTCAGCCGGAAAAACGGCGAGGTTTACCTGAGCGCCGAGACGGGCATCAGCGACATTGTATATGCGGAGGCGGTAAACGGCGCCAACCTGTATTCCTACATTACGAGCGACGGCTGCCAGTATATCATGAGCTATGAAAACAACGTATCCTTTACCCACGGCGTCACCTTCGACTGCTTTGACGACAGGATTTATTATGCGGTAAGACTGGCACAGGGCTTTGTGATGGCAACGCATACGGAGAACAGGGCGGTGTGCTATCAGCGCTTTTATCCGACGGACGATACCCTGACGGACAAAACACCCGACAGGGAGGATACCGAGGTGCTGTGGGGCAACGAGGTACAGGAAACCGCAAAGGAAAAGGGATACGTCCTGCCAAAGCTGGCGGAAAGCATTTTTTATAACGAAGACAAAACCATTACGTTTGTAACGTATCAGGATTCTTCCCTTAGGATGTATGATACGGCTTCGGGAGAACTGCTTGCGGAAATCACGGATACACCGGGCGATGCTTCGGAATATTACGGGAAGGATGCCCAGGGCAATTATTATGTGGGCTTCGGTTCCTGGGCGTATATGATGAGCCCCCGGAATGAAAATCTGGCGTTCTTACGCGGCATGCTGCAGATTGATGAGTCTGGAAAACTGCTTACGGTGGACAATCTGGACAATTACTACTTATGCCCGGTATACACTTTGGATGAACTGCTTGCTATGGCAGAGGCAGATGTGGTAAAATATACGCAAAACGAAATTACGGAATAAACGGAAACAGGAAGGTTTTAATATGAGCGAGACAGAAAGCAAAAATTTTATTGAACAGATTATAGAGAAGGATCTGGCGGATGGATTTTACGATACCGTGCACACCCGTTTTCCTCCCGAACCCAACGGCTATCTTCACATCGGACATGCCAAGAGTATTCTTTTAAACTACGGACTGGCGCAGAAGTACAACGGCAAGTTCAACATGCGATTTGACGATACCAACCCGACCAAGGAAAAGGAAGAGTTCGTAGACTCCATCAAAGCGGATGTGGAATGGCTGGGTGCCGACTGGGAAGACAGACTTTTCTTTGCATCCAACTATTTTGAGCAGATGTACGAAGCAGCTGTAAAGCTGATAAAAAAAGGAAAAGCCTATGTATCCGACTTGTCCGCAGAGCAGATGAAGGAATACAGAGGTACGCTGACTGAGCCCGGAAAAGAAGACCCGGCAGCAGGCAGAAGCATTGAGGAGAACTTACAGTTATTTGAGGACATGCGCGCCGGCAAATTCGCGGACGGCGAAAAGGTGCTCCGTGCCCGTATCGATATGGCTTCTCCCAACATGAACATGAGAGACCCGGTTATTTACCGTGTAGCCCATATGACCCACCACAATACCGGCGACAAATGGTGCATTTATCCCATGTATGATTTCGCACATCCCATTGAGGATGCCATTGAAGGCATTACCCATTCCATCTGTACTCTGGAGTTTGAAGACCACAGACCTCTGTACGACTGGGTGGTAAGAGAATTAGAATACCCGCATCCTCCCAAACAGATTGAGTTTGCAAAGCTGTATCTGAAAAATGTGGTGACCGGCAAGAGATACATCAAAAAATTAGTGGAGGAAGGCATCGTGGACGGCTGGGACGACCCCAGATTAGTTTCCATAGCTGCGCTGAGAAGACGCGGTTTTACCCCGGAATCCATTAAAATGTTCGTAGAGCTCTGCGGTGTTTCCAAGGCAAATTCCATTGCCGATTATGCGATGCTTGAATACTGCATCCGCGAGGACTTAAAGATGAAGCGTCCCCGTATGATGGCGGTTTTAAATCCGGTAAAGCTTGTAATCGACAACTATCCCGAGGGACAGACCGAGATGCTTACCGCTGCCAACAACTTGGAGAATGAGTCCTTGGGCAGCAGGGAAATCCCGTTCGGCAGAGAGCTTTATATTGAAAGAGAAGATTTCATGGAGGAGCCTCCTAAAAAATATTTCCGACTGTTCCCCGGCAACGAAGTGCGTCTGATGAATGCTTACTTTGTCACCTGCACCGGTTGTGTGAAGGACGAAAACGGCAACGTAACGGAAGTACACTGTACCTATGATCCCGCATCCAGAGGCGGCAACAGCCCGGACGGCAGAAAAGTAAAGGGTACCATTCACTGGGTTCCTGCAAAGGAAGCCGTAAAAGCGGAAATCAGACTGTATGAAAACATCATTGACGAGGAAAAGGGCGTTTACAATGAGGACGGCAGCTTAAACTTAAATCCCAATTCCCTGACAATCTTAAAGGAATGTTATGCAGAGCCGGCGCTTAAGGATGCTAAAGCCTATGAAAGCTTCCAGTTTGTCAGAAACGGATTTTTCTGTGTGGACTGCAAGGATTCCAGAGAGGGAGCTTTGGTCTTTAACAGGATTGTTTCCTTGAAGAGCTCATTCGTGTTACCAAAGAAGGAGGATTAGTTATGGGCAATTTATTGTCAGGATTATCGGATTTGGGTCTTGGGGATCTGGAAGGTGCCAAATTATATGAGGACCCGAAAAAGAGTCAGGACAGTAATAAGGGGAAAAAAACAGCAGCAATCGAAGAAAAAGATTTAATCTATGACAGAAATTACGACTGCCCGGTCTGCGGGGAAAAGATTACGGCAAAGACCATGAAGGCGGGAAAAGCAAGACTGATACGGACGGACAACGATCTGCGTTCTGTTTTCGAAGGCATTGATGCCTATAAGTATGATGTGATATGTTGTCCGAAATGCGGTTACTCCGCACTTATCCGCTTTTTCAAGCCCATGCCGGAAGGACAGGTACATCTTATCCGGGAAAAAATCTGCCAGCACATTAAACTGAAGCCCCATACGGGTGATACCTTTACCTATGAGGAGGCTATGGAGCATTATAAGGTGGCGCTTGCCTGCTCCATTGTAAAACAGGCAAGAAACAGTGAAAAAGCCTATACCTGCTTAAAAGCGGCATGGGTGCTCCGCGGCTGGAGAGAAACCCTGGAAAGAGAACCCGGTACGGAAGAAAAGAGAGCCGAATTAAAGGCACAGGAAAAAGAGTATCTGAAAAACGCCATGGAGGGCTTTATTGCGGCGGAAGCAGCGGAAAGCTTCCCAATCTGCGGTATGGACGATACCACACTGGAATACCTGATTGCCAATCTGGCTTTTGAACTCGGCAAGTATGACATCGCTTCCAAGCTCATATCCGAGATTCTGATAAGACCCTACGCCAACTCCCGCATGAAGGACAAGACGAGGGAATTAAAGGATGCCATTTTAGCGGAGCTTCGAAAAAATAAGGCATAAAGTCTTTTTACCGGCATAACAGGCGGTACCGATAAATACAGACAGAAATAAAAAGGACGTATGAAAGAAAATTCATACGTCCTTTTTACGGTTCCGGTCAATAAACATGTAATCGGACCGGCTGATTATTCATTTTTCTCATCGTCTTCGTCGAAGAATTCCTCTACTTCGTCGATTTTTTCGTCTGCCTTTTCGGTAACATCTTCTACTACGGAAGAAAGCTCTTCAAAGGGGGTATCTTCTTTTTCTGCAGGTGCTTCTGCCTCGGGAGCTTCAGCTGCGGCTTCCTTTTCTTCGGCGGGGGCATCAGCAGGTGCCTCCTCTTTTGCGGGAGCTTCTTCTTTATCTTCTGCGGGAGCGTTCTCGTGACTAAGAGCTACATAAGAACGATTATTGTCTTCCTCATCGGACTCATCTCCGAAATCGTCGTAGTCATCATCTTCTTCACCATTGTATTCGGGAGAGAATTTTTCCTTGTTCAGATAATAATAGATACCGGCTCCGGCAGCGGCAACAGCAGTTGCAAATAATAAAACTTTACCAAATTTTTTAGCCATGAGGGTACTCCTTTCTTTTTATTCTTTCATTTTTAATGGAGACAGGAACAATATTTGTCCTTCTTAATAAACATTTTAATACTATTTTATGGAAAAAGGAAGAGATTATGTATAAATTTTTTATAAATTGCAGCACTTCATCCTCTATTTACAGATAGGCAGATTATTTTCTCTTTAGAGGGATTTCATTTTTTTCTAATATTTTGGACACAGAATGAACACAATTCCTTTGTATAGTATTTTTACAGATAGTTGATGAACTCACTATCTCCCCCCCTCATAAGAAAAGCGAAAAGCCCGGTTCTCCCCGGGCTTTTTGCTTTTTAAATTTTACATGGAAATTGAAAAGAAAGAATGATACAATAGGGCAAGAAAAGAAAAGGAGACAGGCAGACATGATAGGACTGATTGTAGCATATACGAAGAACCGCGTTATCGGAAGTGAAGGCAGAATTCCCTGGAGGATTAAAGGGGAACAGCGCCGTTTTAAGGAGCTTACCACCGGCAATGTGGTAATTATGGGACGGAAATCCTATGAAGAAATCGGACATCCCCTTCCCAACCGCTATACGGTGGTGGTATCCTCCACGGCAGACTATGAAGCGGAAAACTGTATCACGGTAAATTCCCTGCCGGCAGCCATAAAGAAGGCAGAGGAGCTGTGCCCCGGCAAAAATATTTACATATCCGGCGGTGCGGGCATTTATAAGGAAGGAATTGCCCTGGCGGAGAAGCTCTTTGTAACGGAAATCGATGCGGTGATAGAGGGAGATACCTATTTTCCGGAATTTGATGTGTCAGCCTATGAAAGGACGGTAGAAGAAACAGTGGACGGAGAAATACCTTATTCTTATGTAACATACAGTAAAAAGAAAACAAAGATTTTTATCGACGGCAGCGAAGGAACGACGGGACTCCGCATCAACGAACGTTTTGCGGGAAGAGACGATTTGGAAATTTTACAGATTGACCCGGCGCTCAGAAAGGATACGGAGGAAAGAAAGAAGCTGATTAACGCCTCCGATATTACCATTCTCTGTCTGCCGGATGCCGCGGCAAAGGAAGCGGTTTCCTTAGTGGAAAACGAGAACGTGCGCATTCTGGATGCATCTACCGCACACCGTACGGAAGAAGGCTGGGCATACGGATTTCCCGAACTGGCGCCGTCTTTCCGGGAAAAAATCAAAACCGGAAAAAGAGTGGCGGTTCCCGGCTGTTATGCCTCCGGCTTTATTGCCCTGATGTATCCGCTGGTAAAGGAGGGCATCCTTTCAGCCGATTACCCGGCATGTGCCTTTGCCATGTCCGGCTACAGCGGCGGCGGCAAAAAGATGATTGCCGAATACGATGCGGAGGAACGTGCGGCGGAGCTTTCCGCACCCAGGGAATATGCTCTGAGCCAGCAGCATAAACATCTGAAGGAAATGAAGGCTGTTCCGGGACTTGCGAGGGAGCCTCTGTTTTCTCCCATTGTCTGCGATTACTACAGCGGCATGCTGGTTTCCCTTCCTATTCAGAAGGATTTTATGCAAAAAGCACTTACACCGGAAGAATTACAGGCGTTTTTTGCAGGATATTATGCAAATGAACCGTTTATCAAGGTCAATGCCTTCGGTGCCGAAGCGGAAAGCCGGGGATTTTTATCCGCCAATGTCAGAAGCGGCTGGGACGGCATGGAAATTTTTGTGACCGGCAACGAGGACAGAATGGTGGTCAGCTCCCGGTTTGACAATCTGGGAAAGGGTGCTTCCGGAGCTGCGGTACAGTGTCTGAATATCATGCTTGGCTGTGCAGAGGATAAGGGACTTGTTTTGTAAAACAAAAACAATCTTTTGTTGCCAAAGAAACCACATGTGGTTTATAATAGGGAAGATGTAGTTATGAAAACTACGAAATATATTCAGGAGGTTTTACGTGATATGTCAGATTTTATCTTGAGTTGTTGTTCCACGGCAGACATGCCCAAGTCTTTTTTTGAAGAAAGAAACGTAGCTTATGTTTGTTTCCACTTTAATATGGATGGAAAAGATTACCCGGATGATTTAGGGGAAAGCATGCCATTTCCTGAATTTTACAAAAGAATTGAAGAGGGAGCGCAGCCTACCACTTCACAGGTAAATGTGGATGAGTTTACAAATTTCTTTGAACCGTTTTTAAAAGAAGGAAAGGATATCCTGCACGTCAGCCTTTCCTCCGGTCTGTCCGGTTCCTTTAATTCCGCCAGCATCGCCGCAAGGGATCTGATGGAAAAATATCCGGAGAGAACCATCAAGGTAGTGGACTCCCTGGGAGCATCTTCCGGTTTCGGTGTGCTGATGACTTATCTTGCGGATCTTAGGGATGAAGGAAAGAGCCTTACGGAAGTGTATGACTGGGCTGAGAAAAATAAACTCCGCGTGCATCACTGGTTCTTTTCCACCGACCTTACCAGCTACAAGAGAGGCGGCCGTATCAGCGCCACTTCCGCTATGGTAGGTACCCTGCTTGGTATTTGTCCGCTGCTAAACATGGATAATGAGGGACATCTGATTCCCCGCAAGAAAATTCGTACGAAAAAGAAAGTCATTGAAGAACTGGTCAATATGATGAAAGAACATGTGGAAGACGGTCCGGATTACAAAGGCTATTGCTACATCAGCAATTCCGCCTGCGAAGAGGATGCCGAAAAGGTGCGTGATTTAGTAGAAGCGTATTGCCCGAACTTAAAGGGCAAGGTTCTGATTAACAGCATCGGTACGGTAATCGGTTCCCATACCGGTCCCGGCACGGTGGCACTGTTCTTCTTAGGTGATGAAAGAGTGGACTAAAGGATATTATGAATAAGAAAGAAATTGCAGAAATCAAAAAGCAGTTTACCCAGGAGCGGTGTGCCATCACCCGTATCTGCGGCTGTTATGTAGACGGAGAAAAAAATAAAAAAACCGAGCTGAAGGAAGCCTTCCTTTCCCTGCCGGAAGAAGAGATGTTTAAATATTTTGCCATTTTCCGCAAAGCCCTCTCCGGCACGGTGGGTAAAAATCTCCTCACTATGGAATTTCCCCTGGCATCGGAGGAAGCCGGGGATACCCAGGATTTTCTGATGCAGCTCCGTGCCTCTTCCTTAAAGGATGAAAACCTGCTGGAAGAGTTTTACGATAAAATCATAGAGAACTACTATTCTGTGGAGAATTATCTCATTTTGCTCATTCATGCCGTGTACGATATTCCCGGCAAATCCTCGGACGGAGAGGAAATGTTCGATGCTTCCGACGAAGTGTATGACCATATTCTCTGCTGTATCTGTCCGGTTACGTTAAGCAAGCCGGGGCTTTCCTATGATGAGGAGAGCAACGCATTCCATACCCGTATCTGCGACAGGGTGGTAAACATGCCGGATATCGGTTTCCTGTTCCCTGCCTTCCACGACAGAAGCACGGATGTTCACAGTCTGCTGTATTATGCGGCAAAGCCGGAAGAGCTGAGGATGGAATTTGTAGAGCCGGTACTTGGCTGCAACCTGCCTCTTTCCGCAGGGGACCAGAAGGAAACCTTTCAGACCATCGTAGAGGAAACTCTTGGCGATGCCTGTGACTATGAGGTGGTTAAAAACATCCACGAAAAATTAAATGAGATGATTGAAGAAAAAAAGGATGAGCCGGACCCCGTGGTGCTTGACCGGGCGGAAGTGAAAAGACTTCTGGAATACAGTGGCGTGGAGGAAGAAAAGCTCAGCTCCTTTGAAGAAAAGTACGAGGAAGCGGCGGGGACGGATACCTGCTTTGTGGCTTCCAATGTGGCAAATACCAGACAGTTTGAAATAAAAACTCCCGATGTGGTGGTAAAGGTAAGCCCCGACCGGATGGATCTGGTGGAAACAAAAGTCATCAACGGCAGGAAGTGTCTGGTCATCTCCTTAGACAACAGTGTGGAGGTAAACGGTATTACCGTACGTATGGGGCTTTCCGGGGAAGAGGAAGAAGAGGAATAGTTTATAAAAATTTTCTCTATGTTAAGAAATCTTAACGGCACGGAGGCATAAATCTGTTACAATAAAATAGACATGAAAACACGGGAACATTCCCACGATGAAGTACTGACAGGAGGAACTTGCTTGCATCAGAATGAATTACTGCGTGAGAAGGTTTACGAATCCGTAACCTCCGTGCTCCCTATTACGTTAATTGTACTTGTTTTAAGTATTTCCATAGCCCCGCTTACTCCGGGAACACTGACGTTGTTTTTGTTCGGCGCAGTGCTTCTGATAGTAGGCATGGGCTTTTTTACTTTGGGCGTGGATATGTCCATGATTCCCATGGGAGAAGGCATAGGAGTGGAGTTGTCCCGTACCAAGAAGGTCTGGCTTTCCATGGTAGTCTGTTTTATCTTAGGCGTTATCATTACCGTTGCAGAGCCGGATTTGCAGGTTCTGGCGGGGCAGGTTTCTGCCATTCCCAATCTGGTCCTGATATTAACGGTGGCTATGGGTGTGGGAATCTTTCTGGTGATTGCGAAGCTCCGCATCCTTTTTAAAATCCCGATTTCGTACATACTCCTTGGCTTTTATGCCCTCATTTTCATCCTGACCGTTTTGGCGCCGGCGGACTTTATTCCGGTATCCTTTGATTCCGGCGGTGTTACCACGGGACCTGTGACCGTTCCGTTTATCATGGCGCTCGGTATCGGTATGGCATCCGTCCGAAGCGACAAAAATTCCAACAGCGACAGCTTCGGTCTAACTGCCATCTGCAGCATCGGCCCCATTCTTTCGGTGCTTCTTTTAGGGATTTTTTACCGTCCCGAAGAAACATCCTATACATCGGTAAGTCTTCCGGAACTGACGGACACAAAGGCGGTAGCGGCTGAATTTGCCAGGGCATTTCCTGTCTATATGAAGGAAGTACTGATAGCCGTGCTTCCCATTATGGTTCTGTTTTTACTGTTCCAGCTTATTTTCCGGCGTTTCCATGCCAGAAAGATTGTGAAAATCTGTGCCGGATTTCTGTATAGTTATATTGGTCTGGTTTTGTTTCTGACAGGTGTCAATGTGGGATTTATGCCTGCCGGTCAGTACATCGGAGCGGCAGTGGCAGGCGGCAGCAAGCCGTATCTTTTAATTCCCATTGCCATGCTTATCGGTTACTTTATCGTAAGGGCGGAGCCCGCGGTACAGGTGCTCGCCCGACAGGTTGAGGATGTTACAAGCGGTTCCATTCCACAGAAGTCCATTTACAAAAGTCTGTCAGCAGGTGTGGCACTTTCGGCGGGCATCTCCATGGTGCGTATTCTGACGGGACTTCCCATTCTCTGGATTTTAATTCCGGGCTACCTGATTTCCCTGACACTTACCTTCTTTGTTCCACAGCTTTTTACCGGTATTGCTTTCGATGCCGGCGGTGTGGCAAGCGGTCCCATGACGACGACATTTCTTCTGCCCTTTGCCATGGGAGCCTGCGAAGCCTTCGGTGGAAATATTCTGACGGATGCTTTCGGCATTGTAGCGCTGGTTGCCATGACGCCGCTTCTTACCATTCAGCTTTTAGGTCTTGCGGACAATATCCGGAAACGCATCCGGAAGCGGAAGCTTATGCTGGAGCTGAGGGAAGTGGAGGACAGTATTCTTTACTTTGATTAAGAAAGGTTGGGTACATACATGGCAGAAAAAAACAGCATACAGGCGGTTTTAACCATTGCGGAACGCGGCAGGGGAAAGCATCTCGCAAAGTGGTATACTGAGCAGGGCGTCTATTTCAGCTTTCAGTGCAGGGGGCAGGGAACGGCTTCCTCCGAGCTTCTGGATGTGCTGGGCGTAGGCTCTCCCGAAAAGGATATTTTGATTTCTCTGACGGGTGCGGCTTTGGCGGGAAGGCTGCTTGAAAAAATAGAAGAAACGGATATGCGGAAATGGGGAAGCGGCATCGTGTGCTCCGTTCCGGTCACCGGATTAAACAGCACCATTGCTACCATATTCTTACATGAACAGGACGGCAGAACGGGAGGAAACAACATGGACGAACACAAGGAAAACAGTCTTATTTTAATAGCGGTCAACCAGGGCCATACCGACGATGTCATGGATACGGCAAGAGAAGCCGGCGCCAGAGGCGGCACCATTATCCGCGCCAGATGGGCGGGAGCAGAGGATGACGGGCAGTTCTATGGCATTTCCCTGCAGTCCGAAAAGGAGATTATTGCCATAGTGACGCCAAGAGAACAACGGAATGCCATCATGGAAGTGGTAAACAAGAAGCACGGTCTCAAAACGGAAGCCGGCGCCGTTATCTGTTCTCTCGGAATTGACAGGATGGTGAAGCTGGCGTAGATTTTACTCGCAGCGTATGGATGTGCGGCATGGGATGCGCGCAGCGGGCGGCCGATTACTTGCATCGTACGGGCAGATATGCTATAATATTCTAAATTGTGCGAAAGGAACCAATTATCATGGAAGACGCAGACAGTGACGCGGATACCGATACTTATTTTTTTAATGGATTTATGATTTTGGCAGGGCAGACAGAATTGCACTGTTTATATGAAAAATGGAAACTGTAAGGTGTAGCTGGTAGTGTTTATATTTACCGGCTATGCCTTTTTGTGTTTATTTTTAAGAGAATGGAGATTATATTTTGAAAATGATAGTATTGCAGCTTTTATTACAGATACTGCTAATTTTACTGAATGCCTTTTTTGCGGGAACGGAGATGGCGGTAGTTTCCTTAAATACGGCGAAACTACATAAACTGGAAGAAGAAGGAAACCCGCATGCTGTAAAACTTCTGAAGCTGGTAGCGGATCCGTCCGGATTTCTTTCCACCATACAGATTGGAATAACCCTGGCCGGATATCTGGGCAGTGCACTGGCATCTGAAAATTTTGCCGGTTACTTCGTGCACTGGATTTACTACGATCTGCAATTTACCCTGTGGTCGGAAAATGTGCTGACAGGCATTGCCATTGTACTGATTACCATGATACTGGCTTTTTTTACCTTGATTTTCGGGGAACTGGTGCCGAAAAGAATTGCCATGCAGAAGTCATTTGAGTGGTCAAAGGCGGCTTACGGTGTGGTTTCGGGCATTGCTTTCCTGATGCGCCCGGTGATTGCACTCCTTTCCTTATCCACCAACCTGGTGCTTCGTCTGCTGCACTGCAAGGTGGAGGGTAACGATGAAAATGTTACGGAGGATGAAATCCGTATGCTGGTGGACATCGGGGAAGAAAAGGGAAGTATTGATGAGAACGAAAAGGAATGGATTCAGAATGTATTTGATTTCGATGATCTGAGTGTGCGCAGAGTGATGACTCCGAGAGCGGATGTGATTGCAGTTTCCAGGGATGCGGACAAAGAAGAAATCATGCACCTGATAGAAGAAAACGGTCTGTCCCGCTATCCGGTTTACGGAGAGGACCTGGATGATATCGTCGGTATCCTGTATGCCCGGGATTTTTTACTGGCACTGGGCAGAGGCGAACAGCCGCAGGTGGAAAAAACAATGCGTTCCGCTTATTTTGTGCCGGAAAGTATTCATGCGGATAAACTGTTTTCCGACATGCAGAAAAAGAAAATTCACATTGCCGTTATTGTGGACGAATACGGTGCCATGGAGGGTATTGTTACCATGGAAGACCTGGTGGAAGAAATTGTGGGTAACATATATGATGAGTTTGACAAGGAAGAAGAACCTTCCATTGAAAAGATAGGCGATAACCTCTGGTGCGTACCGGGCAGCACCAATCTGGATGAGCTTTCGGAAGAACTGGATTTGCCGGAGGAACTGCCGGAAGAAGGATATGATACCATTGCGGGGCTGGTTATCAATTTACTGGAAGCTATTCCGGAGGATGGCGAGAAGATTGACGTGGAAGGCTACGGTCTGCATATCCATGTAGAGGACATTAAAGACAGGCGTATCGAAAAGGCATATGTGAGCAAACTGGATGCGACGGCTTAAATCCAGCCGCCGTCCAGCGAAATAATCTGTCCTGTCATATAGAAAGGGGAATTTACTACCTGCCAGACAAGATGAGCCACTTCTTCGGGAGTGCCCATTCTGTCGGCAGGTATTTCTTCTATTATAGAAGAAATGTCTTCTTCCGATAATACATGGTTCATGGCGGTATCAATCATACCGGGAGCAATGGCATTGACCTGGATGTTGCTGGGCGCAAGTTCCTTTGCCAGTGCCTTTGTCAGAGCATTGATTCCGCCTTTGGAAACGGAATAGGCGACTTCCATGGAGGCGCCCACATTTCCCCAGACGGAGGATATGTTTATGATTTTTCCCCATTTTTCATGCACCATATGGGGGATGGCAAGTTTGCTGGTATAAAAAGCGGCGTTCAAATTGGTATTTAATACCGTGTGCCAGTCGGCAATACTCATATCGGACAGCAGACCAAAATAAGAGATGCCGGCGTTGTTTATAAGGATATCCGGCGCCGGTATCCGGGCAAACATTTTTTCCACGGAGGCAAAATCGCCCATATCGCAGACGTAAGAACGGCAGCCAACGGAAAAATTGTTTTCTATTTCTTCCTGCAGTTTTTGCAGCGCTTCCCTGTCGTGGAAACCGGTAATGGTGAGGGACATCCCCTCCTTGGCAAACCTTCTGGCAATGGCAGCCCCGATTCCGCGGGACGCACCGGTGATAAGCACTTGTTTCATGGCAAAACATCCTTTTCTTTTCTTTTGCATATCATAACACATTGTGGGGAAAGATACAAAAGTATTACGCTGTACAGTAAATAAATGGTTGTTATATGATATGAAGGACAGTTGTAAAAACATAAAGTCTATGCTACACTTAGTCCATACAGAAAGCAGGGAGCTTATATAAGAAGACTGAAAAGAAATACAGAATGGAGCAACGGAAAATGTACGATTTAATTATTATCGGTTCCGGTCCGGCGGGGCTGGGAGCGGCGGTATACGGAAAGCGGGCGGGAATGTCCACATTGGTGATTGAAAAAAATCCCATGAGCGGAGGACAGGTCCTGACCACGTATGAAGTGGATAATTACCTAGGACTACCGGGTATAAACGGCTTTGATTTGGGAACGAAATTCCGGGAGCATGCGGATAAAATGGGCGCCGAGTTTGCGGAAGCCGAAGTAGAAAAAATTGAAGATGGCAGAAACTGCAAAACGGTGCACACTACCACGGGAGATTACGAAGGCAAAACCCTGATTCTGGCAATGGGAGCGCATCACGCCAAACTCGGGGTACCGGGAGAAGAAGAACTGCAAGGTATGGGCGTTTCCTACTGCGCTACCTGCGACGGGGCATTTTTCAAGAACCGGACGGTGGCAGTAGTGGGCGGCGGAGACGTGGCGCTGGAAGATGCTGTTTTTCTTGCCAGAGCCTGTAAAAAAGTCTATCTCATTCACCGCAGGGATACGTTCCGGGCGGCGGGTGTGCTGCAGGAGGCGGTAAAAAATCTGCCTAATGTGGAAATCCTGTATAATACTACCGTACAGGAAATCTGCGGAGAAGACATGGTGGAAAATCTCATTATACTCCGGGACGGACAGCGGGAAGAACTGGCGGTAAACGGCATTTTCATCGCTGTGGGCATTCATCCCGATACAGAAATATGTAAACAACTTGTGAACTGTAACGAGGCGGGCTATGTACTGGCAGGCGAGGATACCCTTACCGACAAGCCGGGGATTTTTGCAGCCGGAGATATACGGAAAAAGCCGCTCCGGCAGATTATCACGGCGGTAGCGGACGGGGCCAATGCCGCCAGTGCCGCAGCCGCATATTTAGCCGAAACTATGTTGACAAATTAAAAAATCTGTGATATATTTTTTAACAGATTTAACAAATTTGTAACAAATGTTTCGGAGGATGAATGGATGCGGAAAAGCAGTAGACTTACAGTCGGCTTACTGGCAGCCGTTATGGCTGCTTCCTTATATTCAGTAGATGCAAATGCTTCTGCCAATGTAACCACGGTACTGCCCAACGGCGGTGTGAACCTGTCCCTGGCAAAAGCGGCACCTCTGGAAAGTATTCAGACAGAAAAAGTCAGCGCAACCAGTAAAATAGAAGCATCGGTCAGTCTTGAGGATATGGTGGATGTTCTGAATGAAAGTCTTCAGGATGCGGACAAGGATGAAGAAGAGGAACTTTTCAAAAACCTCGTTATAGCACAGGTAGATGCCTATGTTAATGTCAGAAGCCTTCCCAGTGAAGAGGGCGAAATTGTCGGAAAGCTTTACGATGATTCCGTCGGCACCTTTATCGAAGAGGACAACGGCTGGTACAAGATTAATTCCGGCAGTGTAACCGGTTATGTAAAGGCAGAGTACTGTGTGACCGGCGAGGATGCGGTAGAGCTTGCCAAAAAGGTAGGAACCAGACTGGCAACCGTAACCACCACCACACTTTACGTCAGAATGGAGCCCACCACCGATTCCAAGGTGTTATCCATGGTACCCGAAGGAGATGACTTCCTGGTAATGGATGAAACAGACGACTGGGCAAAGATTAACGTAGAAGAAGGCGACGGCTGGGTTTCCAAGGATTATCTGGAAATTCACACCGAATTTGTAGAGGCGGAGTCCAAGGAAGAAGAACAGGCACGTCTGGCAAAGGAAGAGGAAGAGAGAAAGAAAGCACGCGAAGCAGCTAAGAAGAGTCAGGCAGGAAAGCAGACATCTTCCCAGACTACACAGACACAGACCACAACCTACGCAGTAGGCGAAGGCAGTGAATTAGGAAAATCCGTTGCAGAGTATGCATTGCAGTTTGTCGGCAATCCGTATGTATACGGCGGAACCAGTCTGACAAACGGTGCGGACTGCTCCGGTTTCGTTATGAGTGTATACTCCAACTTTGGTGTCAGCCTTCCCCACAGCTCCAAGTCCGACAGATCACAGGGGGCTGCAGTCGACGGACTTGCCAATGCACAGCCCGGAGATTTGGTCTGCTATTCCGGCCATGTAGCGCTGTATATCGGAAATGGACAGATTGTACATGCGTCCAACGCTAAGACAGGTATCATCGTTTCCAATGCAGATTATAAGAAGGTACTGGCGGTCAGAAGAATCTTCTAATTCAAACAAAAATAAAACAGAAAAACAAAACTGTGTCATGGACAACATCCGGGCACAGTTTTATTTCTTTATAGGAAATTTCGTTGAATTTTCCTATAAAGAAATAAAGCCCTCCGGGCAGGAGCGCACTGCGGCGGAGTGGGATTATGTCGCCGAAGCGACCCGCCGCAGGCGTAGAATCCTGCAAAGCAGGATTCTTTCTTAATTCCTTTCACTTTATAACTGCGCGCAATTTTGAACTGTTGTGCGACAATAATAAGTGACCGCAAACAGAAGGAGGAGTGCCCCATTGTGCAAGATGTACAAAGCCGGATGAATGCAAGAGGAAAAGAAGAAAAAAATTAAATTTTCATCGCGCAACTTATCCACCGGAAAAAGAGCCGGAAATGAGATAAAAGCTACTTATACACGGAGTTATCCACACTGTCCACAGGAAAAGAAAGGAAAAAAACAACATCCGATATGTTTCCGATGCAGAACGGATGTTTTGTAAAGAATACCTAAAAAAGAAAAAACGTCGAAAAAAGTCGAAATAAGTATTGACATTAAGAATGTCAAAAATATAGAAAAAATAAAGTAAATTATTGCAAAAATACAAGCAGATATGGTATAATGCTTATACAATAATAAACCGGAAGGGATGAGGTATATGAAATTTATTATAGTAGGCAGAAACATTGAGGTGACTCCCGGACTGAAAACGGCAGTGGAAGACAAAATCGGAAAACTGGAAAAGTATTTCACTCCCGAAACAGAAGTACATGTAACACTCAGCGTGGAAAAAGACAGACAGAAAATTGAAGTAACGATACCGGTGAAAGGCAGTATCATCCGTTCTGAACAGGTAAGCAACGACATGTATGTTTCCATTGACCTGGTGGAAGAAATCATTGAAAGACAGTTAAAGAAATATAAAACCAAATTAGTGGACAGGCAGAAGGATGCAACCTCCTTCAGCCAGTTGTTTGTGGAAAACAACTATATGGATGATGAAGAAATTAAAATTGTCCGTACCAAGAAGTTTGATATCAAGCCCATGTATCCTGAGGATGCCTGCATCCAGATGGAGCTTTTGGGACACAGCTTCTTCGTATTCCACAATGCGGAAACCGGTCAGGTAAACGTAGTATACAAGCGTAAAGGCGATACCTACGGACTCATTGAGCCGGAAGATTAAGCACGGGACAGACCGGCAGACTGTAAACAAACTAAATAATGTATCAAGGGAAAAAGGCAGACACCGCAGGGTGCCTGCCTTTTATATTACGGGAAAGTGTGGCATATTTAGCGGAGCTTACGACATATACATGCATAGAAAATTGTGTGTGGGGGTGGCATATGGAGGAAAAAAAGAAACGGAAAATCCGCATTTTACAGTTTGCCGTGGCAGCGGAGTTAGTGTTGTGCCTGATTGCACTGGCGGGAATATGGACGAGCAGGGAGAACGCGGAACAGCAGAACCGGATGGCGGAGACAGTCAGTGACGGCTGTATCAAATGGGTGGATTTTGATGTGAGCTATACGGCGCTCTGCGAAGCCTACCGCACGGATGTGGAAAGCTATGGACAGGACGTGCATTTCGACTGGGTGGAGCTGCTTGCCTATCTCGGGACCGGATACGGCGGGGAATTTGACTCCCACGAGAAAAGCATAAAGAAAGATATCGCAAAAGTTACGGAAAAACTCACGTCGGAAAAAGGGCTTACCATGAAAGAACTGATGAAGGACAACGAATATTATTCTTATTATGAAGAAGCTTACCGCGCGGTTCTGGGCGGCATGGTGGGAGAATTTGAAAGAGAGGTCAGGGCGGAGGACGGAAGCAGCACCTGGGAAAAGGTGTACGGACTGAAAGCCTATTCCCCCATTGCAAAGGGCTTTGAATACAGCCATTATGACGATTTCGGAGCGGGAAGAAGCTACGGCTATAAAAGACAGCATCTGGGGCACGACATGATGGGACAGGTGGGTACACCGATTATCGCCGTGGAGTCCGGCTATGTGGAGGCAATCGGCTGGAACCGGTACGGGGGCTGGCGCATCGGCATCCGCAGCTTTGATAAAAAACGCTATTACTATTATGCCCATCTGCGACAGAATTACCCCTATGCGGAAGAATTAAAGGAGGGCAGCGTGGTGACGGCGGGAGATGTCATCGGTTATATGGGGCACACCGGTTACAGCACCACGGAAAACACCAACAATATCAAAGTGACCCACCTGCACTGGGGGATGGAGCTCGTATTTGATGAGTCCCAGAAAGAGAGCGACCATGAAATCTGGATAAACGTCTATCCGCTTACCATGTTCTTAAGCAGGCACCAGAGTGAGGCTGCAAAAGTGGAAGGAACGAAGGAATGGAAACGGGTTTCGGACATCCGCGACCCGGCGGTAACACTCTACCTGCAAAAAGAAAAGATTTCCCGGTGAGTTTTTTTGTTTTTCCATTGCAAAACCTAAAATGCTATGATAAAATGAGACTTGATAGAAATGACAAAAAAATAACAATCTATAAAATGAAAGGTTTTGGAGGAGAAAAGCAATGGCAAGAAAAGTAGTTTTAGCTGGAGCATGCCGTACAGCAATCGGTACCATGGGTGGTTCTTTAAGCACCACTCCCGCACCGGAATTAGGCGCAATCGTTATTAAGGAAGCATTAAACAGAGCCGGAGTAAAGCCGGAAGATGTTGATCAGGTTTACATGGGATGTGTAATCCAGGCAGGCCAGGGTCAGAACGTAGCACGTCAGGCATCCATCAAAGCAGGTCTTCCCATCGAAGTACCCGCAGTTACCATGAACGTTGTCTGCGGTTCCGGTCTGAACTGTGTAAACCAGGCAGCACAGATGATTATGGCAGGAGATGCTGATGTAGTAGTAGCAGGTGGTATGGAAAACATGTCCATGGCTCCTTACGCAGTTCCCCAGGCTCGTTTCGGTTACCGTATGAACAACGGTACTTTAGTAGATACCATGGTAAACGATGCACTTTGGGATGCATTCAACAATTACCATATGATTACCACTGCAGACAATATCTGCAGAGAGTGGGGACTTACCAGAGAAGAACTGGATGAGTTCGCATTAAAGAGCCAGCAGAAGGCAGAAGCTGCTCAGAACAACGGCGCATTCGAAAAAGAAATCGTTCCCGTTATGGTTAAGAAGAAAAAAGAAATGGTAGAGTTCAAGGTAGATGAAGGACCTCGTCACGGTTCCACCATCGAAGCACTTGCTAAACTCCGCACCATCAACAAAGACGGATTCGTTACCGCAGGTAATGCTTCCGGTATCAACGACGGCGCAGCAGCAATCGTTGTTATGAGCGAAGAAAAAGCAAAAGAATTGGGCGTTAAGCCCATGGCTACTTTCGTAGCAGGCGCACTTGCAGGTGTAAGACCTGAAGTAATGGGTATCGGTCCCGTAGCTTCCACCAAGAAGGTAATGGCTAAGACCGGCATGAAGATTGAAGACTTCGACATCATTGAAGCAAACGAAGCATTCGCAGCTCAGTCCGTAGCAGTAGGCAAGGAACTCGGCATTGATGTGGACAAGCAGCTCAACCCGAACGGCGGTGCTATCGCACTCGGACATCCCGTTGGTGCTTCCGGTGCCCGTATCCTTGTTACCCTGCTTCATGAGATGCAGGCAAAGGGCGCTAAGACAGGTCTTGCTACCCTGTGTATCGGCGGTGGTATGGGATGCTCTACCATTGTTAAAATTGAAGACTAATTAAGAAACAAAAGGCATTCCGAAGCGGGGTTATCCTGCTTCGGAGTATCTGTTTTGACAGTTACAAAGAGGAGACAATCATGGATTATATTTTATATGAACAGAAAGGCCAGACCGGTATTATCACCATCAACCGCGAAAAGGCATTAAATGCTCTGAATTCCCAGGTACTCGACGAATTAAACGCGACTCTGGATGCCGTAAACCTTGACGAAGTAAGATGCTTAATCATAACCGGCGCAGGCACCAAGTCCTTCGTAGCAGGCGCAGATATCGGAGAAATGAGCACCCTGACCAAAGCAGAAGGCGAAGCTTTCGGCAAGAAGGGCAACGACGTATTCCGTAAAATCGAAACTTTCCCCATTCCCGTTATTGCAGCCGTAAACGGCTTTGCATTAGGCGGCGGATGCGAGATTTCCATGAGCTGCGACATCAGAATCTGTTCCGACAACGCAGTATTCGGACAGCCCGAAGTAGGTCTCGGCATTACCCCCGGCTTCGGCGGTACCCAGAGACTGGCAAGACTTGTCGGCGCAGGCATGGCTAAGCAGATGATTTACACAGCAAGAAACATCAAGGCTGACGAAGCATACAGAATCGGCCTGGTAAATGCTGTTTACACCCAGGAAGAGCTTCTTCCCGCAGCAGAAAAAATGGCAGCAGGCATTGCAAAGAATGCACCTATCGCTGTCCGCAACTGCAAGAAGGCAATCAATGAAGGCTTAGACCTTGACATGGATGCGGCAGTAGCGCTGGAAGAGAAGCTGTTCGGTGACTGCTTCGAATCCGAAGACCAGAAGTACGGCATGGCATTCTTCCTTGACAAGAACAAGGAAAAGGTAAAAGAGCCGTTCAAAAACCGTTAAGGAAAAACAATTCACATACAAGGAGGAACTACAATGAAAGTAGGTATTATTGGTGCAGGTACCATGGGTGCCGGAATTGCACAGGCATTTGCAATGACAGATGGTTATGAAGTATGTCTTTGCGACATCAAGCAGGAATTCGCTGATGGAGGAAAGGGCAGAATTTTAAAGAATCTGAACTTCCTCGTAGGCAAGGAAAAAATCACACAGGAGAAGGCAGACGCTATCGCTGCCAAGATTACAACAGGCTTAAAGGACATCTGCACAGACTGCGATTTAGTTATCGAAGTTGCTCCCGAAAATATGCAGATTAAGAAGACCACATTCAAGGAACTGGAAGCTATTGTAAAGCCTGACTGCATTTTTGCAACCAACACCTCTTCCCTTTCCATTACCGAAATCGGTGCAGGTCTTGACAGACCCATGATCGGTATGCACTTCTTCAATCCTGCAGACAGAATGAAGCTGGTAGAAGTTATCGCCGGTGAAAACACTCCTGTAGAATTAGTAGAAAAGATTAAAGCAATCGCAACCGAAATCGGCAAGACTCCCGTAGAAGTTAAGGAAGCTCCCGGATTCGTTGTAAACAGAATTTTAATCCCTATGATTAACGAAGCAATCGGCATCTATGCAGACGGTATCGCAAGCGTAGCCGACATCGATGAAGCTATGAAGCTCGGCGCATCCCATCCCATGGGACCTCTTGCTCTGGGTGACTTAGTAGGTCTGGATATCGTACTTGCCATCATGGAAGTACTGCAGAACGAAACCGGAGATCCCAAGTATCGTCCTCATCCCCTTCTTCGTAAGATGGTTCGTGCAGGCAAGCTTGGAAAGAAGACCGGCAAGGGCTTCTATGACTATGCAAAATAAGCAGCTTTCCGCAGCGTGAAGTGCTTATGATTAAAGAATAGATTGTATGGAGGAAAAGTAATCATGGATTTTACTTTGAAAAAAGAACATGAAATGGCGCGTTCTCTTTTTAAAGAGTTCGCAGAAAAAGAAGTAAAGCCTCTTGCACAGGAGGTTGACGAAACTGAAGTATTCCCTCGCGGAACAGTTGAAAAAATGGCAAAGAACGGTTTCCTCGGAATTCCCGTTCCCGAACAGTACGGCGGACAGGGAGCAGACGCTCTTACCTATGTACTTTGCGTAGAAGAACTCTCTAAGGTATGCGGCACCACAGGTGTTATCGTTTCCGCACATACCTCTCTTTGCTGTGACCCCATCCTGACCTTCGGTACCGAAGAACAGAAGCAGAAATACTTAGTTCCCCTTGCAAAGGGCGAAAAGTTAGGCGCATTCGGTCTTACCGAGCCCGGCGCAGGTACTGATGCACAGGGTCAGCAGACCAAGGCTGTACTTGACGGCGACGAATATGTATTAAACGGCTCCAAGATTTTCATTACCAACGGTAAGGAAGCAGACGTATATGTAATCTTTGCTGTTACCGGTACTGTTACAAAGGGAACCAAGACCTTAAAGGAAATCTCCGCATTCATCGTAGAAAAAGGAACTCCCGGATTTACCTTCGGTACTAAGGAAAAGAAGATGGGTATCCGCGGTTCATCCACATACGAACTGATTTTCACAGACTGCAGAATTCCCAAGGAAAACATGCTTGGCAAGCAGGGACAGGGCTTCAAGATTGCAATGCATACTCTGGACGGCGGCCGTATCGGTATCGCTGCTCAGGCGCTTGGTATTGCAGAAGGCGCTCTTGACAGAACCGTTGCTTACACCAAGGAAAGAAAGCAGTTCGGACGTTCCATTTCCGCTTTCCAGAACACCCAGTTCCAGTTAGCAGATATGGCTACCAAGGTAGAAGCTGCAAAGATGCTTGTTTACAAAGCAGCAATGAAGAAGGCAGAATTTGCAACCAATCCTAAGGTAAGCTACTCCGTAGAAGCAGCTATGGCTAAGTTATATGCTGCAGAAGTTGCTATGGAAGTTACTACCAAGGCTGTTCAGCTTCACGGTGGTTACGGCTACACCAGAGAATACGATGTAGAGCGTATGATGCGTGATGCTAAGATTACCGAGATTTATGAAGGTACCAGCGAAGTTCAGAGAATGGTTATCTCTGGTGCCCTGCTTAAATAAAAATGGATAAGGAGTGAAATACAATGAAAATCGTTGTTTGTGTAAAACAGGTACCTGATACCAAGGGCGGCGTTAAGTTCAATCCCGACGGAACACTGGACAGAGGTGCCATGCTGACAATCATGAACCCTGATGACAAAGCAGGTCTGGAAGCAGCATTAAGATTAAAAGATAAATACGGCGCAGAAGTTACTGTTATCACCATGGGTCTTCCCAAGGCTGAAGATGTGCTTCGCGAAGCAATTGCTATGGGTGCAGATAAGGGTATCCTTGTTACCGACCGTGTACTCGGCGGTGCTGATACCTGGGCTACCAGCCAGACACTGGCAGGTGCCATCCGCAACCTGGACTATGATTTAATTATCACAGGACGTCAGGCAATCGACGGCGATACCGCTCAGGTAGGTCCTCAGATTTCCGAACACTTAAACATTCCTGTTATCTCCTATGCTCAGAAAATCGATGTAGAAGGCGACAGTGTTATCGTAGAGCGTCAGTTCGATGACAGATATCATGTACTGAAAGCTAAGATGCCTTGTCTGATTACTGCACTTGCAGAATTAAACGAGCCCCGTTACATGACTCCGGGCGGAATTTTCAAGGCTTGCAAAGCTGATATCACCGTATGGGGCAGAGCAAACTTAGTTGACGTGGAAGACTCCAACCTTGGTCTGAACGGTTCTCCTACCAAGATTGCAAAGGCTTCTGATAAGGTAAGAAAGGGTGCCGGCGAAAAGGTTACTCTGGATCCTACAGAATCTGTAGAGTATATCATGAACAAGTTAAAAGAAAAACATGTTATCTAACAGGAAGAGGTGTGGACAATGAATTTAGAAGAATATAAAGGCGTATATGTCTTTGCTCAGCAGGTTGACAACGAAATCAACAACATCGCTTTTGAACTGATCGGAAAGGGCAAAGACCTTGCAAATGCTTTAGGTACAGATGTAACTGCAGTACTTGTCGGCAGCAACGTAAAGAACCTTGCAGATGAACTTGGTGAGTACGGCGCAGACAGAGTTATCGTAGTAGACGATCCCGAATTAAAAGAATACAGAACAGAGCCTTATGCACATGCACTGGCATCCGTTATCAAGAAGTACAAACCCGATGTATTCCTTGTAGGTGCAACCGCAATCGGCCGTGACTTAGGTCCCCGCGTATCCGCAAGAATTCATACAGGTTTGACAGCAGACTGTACACAGCTTGAAATCGGTGATTTCCCTATCAACCCGATTCCCGGCAAGGAACAGCTTCACAATCAGCTCCTTATGACCCGTCCTGCATTTGGTGGTAACACCATTGCAACCATCGCATGTCCGGAATTCCGTCCTCAGATGGCAACCGTACGTCCCGGTGTTATGCAGAAGCTTCCCAAGGAAGCAGGCAGAAAGGCTGTTATCGAAGAGTTCAATCCCGGATTTACTCCCGACAACAAGTATGTAGAGATTCTTGAAGTTGTTAAGGCTGTAAACGACGTAGCAGATATCATGGATGCCAAGATCTTAGTTTCCGGCGGACGTGGCGTTGGCAGTGCTGAAAACTTCAAACTCTTAGACGACCTTGCAGAAGCAATCGGCGGTACCGTAAGCTGCTCCCGTGCAGTTGTAGATGCCGGCTGGAAGTCCAAAGACCTTCAGGTTGGACAGACCGGTAAGACCGTTCGTCCTAACGTATACTTCGCAATCGGTATTTCCGGTGCTATCCAGCACTTAGCCGGTATGGAAGAATCTGACCTCATCATTGCCATCAACAAAGATGAGACCGCTCCTATCTTTGACGTAGCTGACTACGGCATCGTAGGTGACTTAAATAAGATTGTTCCCATGCTGACCGAAAAGATTAAAGAAGCAAACGCTGCAAAGGTTCAGTAATAACCGAACAATGAATTCATAAGAGGCTTCGGAGCATAGGCTCCGGGGCCTTTTTTGATTTTTCTTGTGAGAAAAGCAAACCTCTGTTATAATGCGATAAAGGGCACCCGTTTACCGGACGGGCAAAAGTCTCGCAGACGGTAAGGAAAGGTCTTTGCCGGCGGAAAGAAGTATGTGTATGAATTGTGTACGGGTAGAAGGACTGCAAAGTGCATACGGAAGAAAAAAGATACTGCAGGACATTACCTTTGAAGCCCATGCAGGAGAATGCATTGGAATAGTAGGCAGAAACGGCTGTGGCAAAAGCACGCTCTTAAACATTCTGGCGGGCATTTATAAACCGGCGGCGGGAAGTCTCTTTTTTGATGAAGAACCCGGTACGCCCGAAAATATCCGTAAATTTACAGCCTATGTACCACAGAATAACAATCTGTACGAAGAACTTTCCGTGTGGGATAACCTGCTGTTCTGGTATCCGGACAAAAAGAGCCTGCAAAACGCATTGCAGGAAGGTATCCTGCAAAGTCTGGGAATTGAGGAATTTCTGCATAAGCGGGTGAGCCATTTGTCAGGCGGCATGAAGAAAAAAGTCAGCATTGCCTGTGCCATGGCACAAAACGCGCCGGTGCTGCTTCTGGATGAACCTGGGACCGCACTGGATATGGCATCCAAGCAGGAATTGCGGGCTTATTTAAGAAAGTACAAATCACAGGGAGGCTGCCTCATTCTGGCAACCCACGAAGAAGCGGATTTGGAATTGTGTGATAAAATCTATTCCATTCGCAATGGGAAAATGGAACAGGAAGCAAGAGAAAGAAAAAACCGGCAGACGCCGGAAGAGGGAGGAAACTATGGATTTTGAAAATCAGAACATGGAAACGAAAAAGAGCGGCAAGGGGGGCATCATCGGTATCTGCGTTGCCGCCGTCATCGTTCTTCTGGCAGTAGCCGCCGCTTTGGTATATACGTTTGTATACAATACCCCGCAACGGAAACTGACCAAAGCCTTTGAAAAACTGGGCAGGGAATTTGCCGGCAGCGAAAGCAGCTTTTTAGAGGAACTGAAGATAGAGGACATTTTGGAAAATGCCCGGAAAAATCCTACCGGCATGGAAGGCTCCGCCAATATTACTGTTCCGTATCTGGAAGAAAACAGTATGTTTGATACGGTGGGCATTGATTTTACATCCCATGTAAACAGACCGGAACAGAAAAGTGAAACGACGTTTACGCTCAGCGTGGCAAATGTGGATTTCCTGGAGCTGCAGACGGCACTCATTGGGGATAATCTGTACATGGCGCTACCGGGACTTTTATCCGATACCTATGAAATGAACCTGAAAACCATCGGTAAGGACTATCAGGGTTCCGTATGGGAAAGCTTACTGGGCGCGGACTTAGACGAAGATTTCAGCATTGATGTATATAATGATAAGGAAGAGGACAATGCTTCCGCAGAGGAAACTCTCGCAAGGGGAACACAGTTTGCAAAGGAAATGCTGGTGGTTATCGACCGGCATAAGGAGGCTCTGCGCAAGGCATCCGTTTATAAGCAGCAAAAAGGCTATATTACCGTTACCGTCGATAAGGACGCCCTCAATGATTTTATGAAAGACCTGGGCAGGGCTGTTACAGACAGTGAAGCCTTAAATGCTGCCATAGATGAATACATTGACAGTCAGTACGCGGCTATCAGCTATCTGCAGGTTTCCGAAGAAGAACTGCAGGAAGTGAAGGATGATGCCAAGGAAGAGATAACCGATGCCATAGCAGAAGTGTTTGACATCAGCCTGAAGGAAGATGCGGTTATTCGTTTCACCATTGATAAAAGCGGAAGACTTTCCGGCATAGAAACGGAAGAGGATATTCTTCTTGACAATGCAGACATTTCCGGCATTGGCTTTGCGTTAAACTTTAACGGAGAGAAAAATTCCACGGAGGATATTACCGGCAAGTGGAATGTGGAAATGACCACGGGAGAAACCACGGAGTGTGAGCTCCACTATACGGCGGAGAGAACCAAAGAAGAGGATGTCATTACCTACACGCTTCATGCAGACTTTACAGATGCGGACGGAGAGAAAAGCTCCGGAGATTTTGCCTTTCACAGCACCTTTGCCAAGGCGGACAAAGAGTTTTCAGTTTCTGTAAAAATAGGTGATGGCTCCGAAAATCTGTCCTTAGACATAGACGGCGCTTTTACCGATTATAAGGCGGGTGAAAGCTTTGAAATCACATTCGGAAATATCCTTCTTGAAGAAGACGGCAAGACGGTATTTAAGGCAACCGGTTCTTATAAGATTGCACCCTATGACGGAGAAATCAATACTCCGGAGGGAACAGTCAATGTATTTGAAATGTCACAGATGGATATTTATTCTCTGATTCTGGAACTGGAACAAAACTTAAGTTCCCTGACAAGTCTTACCGAATAGGAAAATAAAATGGGACGGTTTACTAAATTTTTGCAAACAGAATACAAACGGGCAGCGGTAAGGCTGCCCGGTATTTTGCTGAAAGCGGCGATACCGGTATGCATAGCGGGTATGGCTGTTTTTTGCATGCAGAAATGGTTCCGTGATGTCCCCAAAGAAAAAATAAAGATAGGCTTTTCCGCAGAAGAAAGCACATATACGGATTACGGACTGCGGTTTGTGGAGGGTATGGACTCCACAAAGGCATACTGCAGCCTTGAAAAAACGGGGGAGCATGCAGGAAAGGAAGCCGTAAAGGATGGCAGCCTGCAGGCACTTCTGGTATTGCCGGAAAATACAGTGGAAGGAATTTTAAGCGGCAACAACGTGCAGGCAAAGCTTTATCTTGCGGATAAAACCGATTTACAGGGACTTGTGCTGGAGACTCTTTTGCAGGCGGGAGTGGGTTCCTTACAAACGGCACAGGGAGAAATATATACGATAAGCAGACTTGCCGGCATTTACGGGCTTGACGGGGAGCAGATACAGAGTATGTATAACGACGTGGATGCCGCCAACCTGAAACTTTACTTAAACAGAGAGCAGTATTTCCGGACACGCAGGCTCTCCCGGACGGAAAACGAGGGAGTTGTGAATTATTACGGAAGCAGCCTGCTTGCGCTGTATTTTCTGCTTACGGGTCTTTTTTTCAGTGCATACCTTTTACGGGATGGCATGCAGGAAAAAATCATAGCCGGACGGGCGGGAATACCGGTGGGTATGCAGCTTGCGGCGAGATTTCTCGTCCTGTTTACCGGTACGGTGTGTCTGGGAGCGCTTATTCTTTCGGGAATGCTCCTGTTGCCGGGAAGGACGGTTACACTGCGGTTGTCTTTACAGACAGTAAGCGTCCTTATCTGCGGACTGCTGGCAGTTTCGGCATGGACACTTCTGTTGTCCTGTTTTACGGAAAAGAAATCGGTCTTTCCGCTGCCGGTTATTTTGACCGCCGCTCTTTTAGGATACGGCGCCGGCTGTGTGGTGCCCAGGGCGCTGATGCCCGGGGCAATGCAGAAGCTTGCAGCATATAATCCGGTCCGGTATCTGAAAAAAGCTTTTTTGTCCCTTCTTTCCGGAAATACGGAGGGAACCGGTAAAGCGGCTGGTATTCTGCTTGGCACTGCCATATTGTGTATGGGGATTGCTGTTTTTTATAAAAAGGAGAGCCGCCATGCCGGAATACTCGAAAGCTTCCACGGCATGCACCGGCAAAAAACACACTCCCTGCCACATACCGGGCTCCCTGCGGCAATTTTAAGGCGGACACTCCGCAGTAAAATGCTTTGGATAAGCCTGCTTTTTGTGCTTGTGTGCTCATCTGCCGTAGGGAATATCGAAAAGAAGTCGCAAAATCAGGTAACGGCGGTGTTTTATGGAGCAGAGGAAGGGATGACACAGCTTTTACAGGAAAAGACCGGACTGGTAACGTTTGAATCCTGTGCCTCCGAAGAGGATGTGAAGAAACAGGTCCTGTTGGGGAAAGCGGAATGTGGCTATATTTTGCAGGATAACTTGCAGAATGAACTGCTGGACGGTAATGGCAACTGGAGCATCACGGTTTACGAAAATGAGGAATCCACACTTACAAAGTTAGTAAACGAGGTGCTTTTTGAGAGAGTATTCTATCAGACATCCCTTACATGGTTTGAAGGATATCTTGCAGAAAAGGGGTTCATCGCAGAAGACGGTGGAAAAGGAGCAGCGGATGGCGGAGTCTCCGGCAGCGTGAAAGATACTACCGATTCCATTATCCGTTCGGGCGAAACCTTCGCGGTGGAAACCCTGTATCTGTCCGACGGACAAGCGGAGAAATCCGCAAGAAGCAGCGCAAGTACTTACCCGGTGCGTGTCATGGCAGCTTTGTGTGTGATACTCTGCACTTTGACGGGGGTCCTGCAGCTTGTGCAGGATAAACGGGCAAAAAGACAGCATAAATACCACCGCATACTGATACCGGTCCTGACCATAGGGTATCCCCTGCTTCTGGGTGTGGCGGCGGGAACTGTTCTGCTATGGCTTTTCTAAACTTGATTTTTCAAATGCTACGTGATATTATTTTAACGAATGATTTTACAAGCGAAAACGTGAAAGATAGAAAGATGAAGCGTTTCGGAATGGAGGAAAAAATGAGCAAGGGTTTTGATGACATTTTCGCTAAAGTAGGCGAATGCGGAATGAAAAAAGTAGCAGTTTCCGTAGCACAGGACGAAGCAGTGCTGGAAGCTGTAAGAGAAGCCAAGAAAAGAGGCATCGCAGATGCAATTTTAGTAGGTGATGAAGCAAAGATCAGAGAAATCGCAGCATCCATCGGTATGGACCTGGATGGATACGAAATTATTGACGAGCCGGATATGATCCAGGCATCCTTAAAGGCAGTAAAGCTTGCCCATGAAGGAAAAGCGGATATGTATATGAAGGGACTGATTGATTCCAAGAACTTCTTAAAAAGCGTTCTGGACAAAGAAGTAGGTCTTCGTACCGGCGGTGTGCTTTCTCACGTATGTGTATTTGAAATTCCCGGTATCGACAGACTGCTGTTCTTAACCGACGTAGCATTTATGACATATCCCACTCTGGAGGATAAAGTAAACATTATTAAAAATACCCTTCCCGTAGCAAGAGCATGCGGCGTGGAATGTCCGAAGGTAGCACCTTTAGCGGCAGTAGAAGTGGTAAATCCCAAGATGCCTGTTACTTTAGATGCGGCAGAGCTTACAAAGATGAACGAAAACGGTGAAATTACCGGCTGTATCGTAGACGGACCTCTGTCCCTCGACTTAGCGATTGACCCCGAAGCTGCAAAGCATAAGGGTGCAACCGACAGAAAAATCCAGGGTGATGCCGATATCCTTCTGTTCCCGGATATCCACGCAGGAAACCTGGTATACAAGGCAATCGTACATATGGTAAAGGTAAAGAACGGGTGCATCCTGACCGGTACCAAGGTTCCCGTTATCTTAACCAGCCGTTCCGATACCTTTGAAACCAAGGTAAATTCTATTGCCCTGGCAGCCGTAGTAGCGGAAGAAATGAAGAAAAACCAGCAGTAATGCGAAAAAATGCAGCAGCCCCTTAAAAGGAAGGCTGCGGGAAAAGGAGAAATAAAATGTCCATTAAAAGTCTGATTATCAATCCGGGCTCCACTTCCACCAAAATCGGTGTATTTGAAGACGAGACCCTGTTATTTGAAGAAACTTTAAGACACAGCACCGAAGAAATCAGTCAGTATGCCACCATTTTTGACCAGAAGGATTTCCGTAAGAAAATCATTACCGACCTTCTGACAGAAAAGAACTTCGACATGAAGTCCCTTAATATGGTAGTAGGCCGCGGCGGTATGTTAAAGCCCATTCCCGGCGGTACCTATGCTGTAACCGACGAACTGCTTGAGGACTTAAAGATTGGCAGGCAGGGACAGCATGCTTCCAACTTAGGCGGCATTTTAGCAAGAGAAATCGGCGATGAATTAGGAGTTCCTTCCTATATTGTAGACCCCGTTGTAGTAGATGAGCTGCAGACCGTAGCCAGATACTCCGGTGTACCCGAGCTTCCCCGCACCAGTGTGTTCCATGCACTGAACCAGAAAGCGGTAGCAAAGCGCTACGCAAAGGAATGCGGCAAAGCATATGAATCCTTAAGACTGATTGTTGTCCATATGGGCGGCGGTGTTTCCGTAGGCGCACATATCGGTGGTCGTGTAGTAGATGTATTCAATGCCCTTGACGGCGACGGCGCTTTCTCTCCCGAGAGAGCAGGTGCGGTTCCTTCCGGCGCACTGGTTAAAATGTGCTTCTCCGGCAAGTATACCGAAAAAGAAGTTTACAGCAAAATCGTAGGTAAGGGCGGCTTCAATGCATACCTTGGCACCAACGATATGCGTACCGTTACCAAGATGGCAAACGAAGGCGATGCACATGCAGCCGAAGTAAAGGAAGCATTCCTGTATCAGGTAGCCAAGGACATCGGCTCCATGGCATGTGTACTGGAAGGCAAGGTAGACCGGATTATCGTAACCGGTGGTATTGCTTACGGCGCAGAAGTAATTGAAAACTTAAAGAAGAAAGCAGAATGGATTGCACCCTTTACCGTATATCCCGGCGAAGACGAGCTTTTAGCTCTCTGCCAGGGCGGACTTCGTGTACTGACAGGCGAAGAAAAGGCAATGGAATACTAATAAAAATGCAAAACTGCCATGCTCACATACGGGCGTGGCAGTTTTTTCATATCCGTAAAACAGTAAATATTGCTATTTTGTTAATAAAACTTTAACGGTTTAGTCATGTATTTTTGTTGAATATGGTATGGAAATCTGCTAAAATAAACTTTATGTTGTGAAAGAACGCAGATTGGAGTATTGGATTTATGAGCTTGGTTTCAAAGATATTTGGCACACACAGCGAAAGAGAACTAAAGAGAATTGAACCGATTGTAAATAAAATCGAGTCCCTTCGTCCGGAAATGCAGTCCCTTACCGATGAGGAACTGAGAGGCAAGACGGAGGAATTTAAAAAGAGATTACAGAATGGGGAGACACTGGATGACCTTCTGCCGGAGGCATATGCCGTAGTCAGAGAAGGCGCCAAGAGGTCCTTAAATATGGAACACTACCGCGTACAGCTTATCGGCGGTATCATTCTTCACCAGGGACGTATTGCGGAGATGCGTACCGGTGAAGGTAAAACCCTGGTTTCCACCCTGCCGGCTTACTTAAATGCTTTGGAAGGAAAGGGCGTACACATCGTTACCGTTAACGATTATCTGGCGCACCGTGATGCGGAATGGATGGGACAGGTACATCGTTTCTTAGGACTTACGGTCGGCGTGGTATTAAACAGCATGACTCCCGAGGAACGCCGCGAAGCCTACAACTGCGACATTACCTATGTTACCAACAACGAACTGGGCTTCGACTACCTGCGTGACAACATGGTAGTTTACAAAAAGCAGCTTGTTCTCCGTGATTTACACTATGCCATCATCGATGAAGTGGACTCCGTTCTCATCGATGAAGCCCGTACACCTCTGATTATTTCCGGTCAGAGCGGCAAGTCCACCAGACTGTACGAAGCCTGTGATATTTTAGCACGCCAGATGAAGCGTGGTGAAGATGTGGCGGAGCTTTCCAAGATTGACGCCATGATGGGTGTGGTACAGGAAGAAACCGGTGATTTCATTGTCAATGAAAAGGACAAGGTTATCAACCTGACCGAAGCCGGCGTGGAAAAAGTAGAAAGATTCTTCCAGATTGACAACTTTGCAGATCCGGAAAATCTGGAAATCCAGCATAACATTATTCTGGCGCTCCGTGCCCACAACCTGATGTTCCGTGACAAGGATTATGTGGTAAAGGACGACCAGGTACTTATTGTAGACGAGTTTACCGGACGTATCATGCCGGGACGCCGCTATTCCGACGGCCTGCATCAGGCGATCGAAGCCAAGGAGCATGTAAAGGTCAAGAGAGAAAGCAAGACCCTTGCTACCATTACCTTCCAGAACTTCTTCAACCTGTTTGCCAAGAAAGCCGGTATGACCGGTACCGCTCTTACGGAAGAAAGAGAATTCCGTGATATTTACGGCATGGACGTAATAGAAATCCCGACCAACAGACCGGTAGCCAGAGTGGACCATCAGGATGCGGTTTACAAGACCAAGAAAGAAAAACTGCATGCCATCGTACAGGCAGTGGAAGAAGCACATGCCAAGGGACAGCCGGTACTGGTCGGTACCATTACCATCGAAGCTTCCGAAGAAATCAGCGATATGTTAAAGAGAAGAGGCATCCAGCATAAAGTCCTGAATGCAAAGTTCCATGAGCTGGAAGCGGAAATCGTAGCCGATGCCGGTATTCACGGAGCCGTTACCATTGCCACCAACATGGCGGGCCGTGGTACGGATATCAAGCTGGACGAAGAAGCCAAGGCGGCAGGCGGTCTTATGATTATCGGTACCGAGCGCCATGAGTCCAGACGTATTGACAATCAGCTGCGTGGCCGTGCCGGACGTCAGGGTGACCCCGGTGAATCCAAGTTCTACATCTCTTTGGAAGACGATGTTATGAGACTGTTCGGTTCCGAGAGACTGATAAATATGTTCAATACCCTCGGTATTCCCGAAGGCCAGGAAATCCAGCACAAGATGTTAAGCAATGCCATCGAATCCGCACAGAAGAAGATTGAAAACAACAACTACGGTGTGCGTAAAAATCTGTTGGAATATGACCGTGTCATGAGCGAACAGAGAGAGATTATTTACAGCGAAAGACGCCGTGTACTGGATGGCGAAAGCATGCGCGATGTTATCTACAAGATGATTACGGATGTGGTAGAACACTGCGTGGATATGGCAATCGGAGAGGACGCAAGCTCCGACGAATGGGATTTCAACGAACTGAATTCCCTGTTGCTGCCCATTATTCCGTTAAAGCCGGTGACAAAGGAAAGAATTACCGCAACCAGAAAAAACGGCTTAAAGCAGCAGCTTAAGGAAGAGGCAGTCAAGCTTTACGAAGCCAAGGAAACCGAATTCCCCGAAGCGGAAATGATGCGTGAGGTAGAGCGTGTTATCCTGCTTAAGGTAATTGATAAGAAGTGGATGGCACATATCGACGATATGGACCAGTTACGTCAGGGTATCGGCTTACAGGCTTACGGACAGAGAGATCCCGTTATCGAGTACAAGATAAGCGGCTACGAAATGTTCGATGAAATGACGGAAAACATCCGGGAGGATACCGTCAGACTCTTACTTCGTGTGAAATTAGAGCAGAAGGTGGAGAGAGAGCAGGTTGCCAAGGTAACCGGCACCAATAAGGACGACTCCGGTCCCAAAGCACCGAAGAAGAGGGAAAACATCAAGGTTTATCCCAACGATCCCTGCCCCTGCGGAAGCGGAAAAAAATACAAACAGTGCTGCGGCAGAAATAAATAAGCGCACTGCCCTGTTATCAATAAAAAGAAAGAGGTGACGTTTAAGTGGTAGAATTGGATAATATGAAAGCAAAATTGCTTACCTATGAAACCCCTTTGGCGGAAGTGAGGGATTCACTTTGACTTAGCTAATAAGGAAAAGCGAATCGAAGAATTAGAGCGGGAAATGGAGGCGCCCGGTTTCTGGGACAATCCCGACCGTTCCAACAAGCTCATGAAAGAGCTGAAAAACTTAAAAGATACCTGTCAGACCTACAAGGATTTACGGACCGGTTATGATGACATCCTGACCCTGATTGAAATGGGCTATGAGGAAAACGACGAAAGCCTTATTCCCGAAATCCAGGAAGAGCTGGACCACTTCATCAGTGTATTTGAGCAGATGCGTATCGGTACGTTATTGTCCGGAGAATACGACAAAAACAATGCCATCTTAAAGCTCAATGCCGGTGCTGGCGGAACGGAAAGCTGCGACTGGTGCGGCATGCTGTACCGTATGTATACCAGGTGGGCGGAGAGAAAAGGATTTTCCATTGAAGTGCTGGACTATCTGGACGGCGATGAAGCCGGTATCAAATCCGTAACGTTCCAGGTAAACGGCGAAAATGCCTATGGTTATCTGAAGTCTGAAAAAGGCGTGCACAGACTGGTACGCATTTCGCCCTTCAATGCACAGGGCAAGCGCCAGACCTCCTTTGTGTCACTGGATGTTATGCCGGATATCGAAGAGGATCTGGATGTGGATATCAACGACGAAGATTTACGAATTGATACCTACCGAAGCAGCGGCGCGGGCGGTCAGCATATCAACAAGACATCTTCCGCCATCCGTATCACCCATATTCCTACGGGAACCGTGGTACAGTGCCAGAATGAACGAAGCCAGTTCCAGAACAAGGAAAAGGCAATGCAGATGCTGAAAGCAAAGTTGTATTTGTTAAAGCAGGAAGCTAATGCGGAAAAACTGTCCGACATCCGCGGCGAAGTAAAGGAAATCGGCTGGGGCAACCAGATACGTTCCTACGTGCTGCAGCCCTATACGCTGGTAAAAGACCATCGTACCGGAGTGGAAAGCGGCAATGCCGATGCAGTGCTGGACGGCGCTCTGGACAATTTTATAAACGGATACTTAAAGTGGATTAGCACAGGCGCTAAGACAGTAGAAGGAGCAGCGGATGCGTAAAGCATCGCTGCTCCTTTTCTATAGAGACCGGTTCAGGCTTTCCGGAAGTTCTGCATGAGATTGAGATAGAAAATCGTGTAGGTCATATTGACGTAGGGGGTTAACCACAGGACGCCGATCAGGGATAAGCATGCCAGTAACGTAATGGGGATAAAGCTTAAAATCAAAACAAACAGCCGCTTTTTCTGCCCCTTCATGATTTCTGCACTGAATTGCAAAACTTCTTTTACGGACTTATCCGGGAAGTCCAGCATGATAAACAGGCACTGGGAAAGCATCAGGTAAAACGGCAGGTAAATCACGGTAGCAACAAGCAAAAGACCGATGCTTACATACAGATAATTCACTTTTCCCGTAAGCTGGAACAGACTTAACGGAACGGCATAGGCAAGTCCCGGCAAAAGGGAGAGAAGATCGCGGAAAAAGGAAACACCGAGGGATATATTGAAGCGGTTCCGGTAGCCGGAGAAAAGGTCCGAAAAGCTGCAGGGCGCTCCGCAGGCAGTCTTTAAATAAATCAGGGTAAGTCCTACGTTTAAGACGCCGGTAAACAGGGAAACTAAAAAGGAAATCGCCTCGCCAAGTGCAAACTCCGCCATGTTGGAGTAGGTATAGACATTGGTAAAAAGGACGGAAACAATATAAGTAAGAAAAGAGGAAAGCAGGGTGCATCCGATTAAAAAGCCGTAATGCCCGGTCAGTTTTTCCTTCGCTTTGTCTTTCAGTTCAGCATTGGATAAATAAGAATTCACAGTAGTCCCTCCTTTATTCTTCACCGTAAAGACGGTTGATATATTCGTCAAAATCCACGCCGTAAAGGGATTCAAACTGTGCGTTTAACACATCGCGGTTTTCCGGCTTTAAGAGCTGCACGGAGGAATACACGGTAAAGCCCATAAAAATCAGTCCTGCACATAAACCAATCAGGGAAGTCACGAGCCCTGCCTTTGCGGAGGAATCCACCGGCTTATGAAGCCTTTTGGACAGAAAATAAAAGAGAAGTCCCAGTGCGCCCAGAGGAATGGGGAGAAAAAGGGTGCATACAAGGACTATGGAACACATCCCCAGAATCAGGGAAGCACGGGCAAATTTATTGCGGTTGTCAGTAAAAGACGGAAACGGATAGTTATAGAAATCATCGTCCGTATAACGGTCATCCATAGGGGTACTCCTTATCATAAAAATTTTAAAACTTTTCAGATATTGTAGCATTTTTTTTACTCTTTTACAATTGAAACAAGTCCTCTTTTTCAGTATAATAGCAAGAGTAATTACAAGACAGAACCCGCAAGGGGGCCGCTAAGGCAGAATGTGAGGAAATATGGACATTATAAGCAAAATCACAGAAGAACTTCAGGTGAAAAAATGGCAGGTGGAAGCAGCCGTGGGACTGATTGATGAGGGCAACACCATTCCCTTCATCTCCCGTTACCGGAAGGAGGCAACCGGCTCCTTAAATGACGAGCAGCTCCGAAATCTGCATGAAAGACTGCTGTACCTCCGCAACCTTGAGGAGAAAAAGGAGCAGGTACTGGGCAGCATAGAGGAACAGGGAAAGCTGACGGATGAGTTAAAAAAGCAGATTCTGGCAGCGGAAACACTGGTAGTGGTAGAGGATTTATACCGTCCGTACCGTCCCAAGAGAAAAACGAGGGCCAGCATTGCCAAGGAAAAAGGACTGGAGGGACTGGCGGAATACATACTGGCGCAGACGGCGGAAGCACCTGTTTTGGAAGAAGCAAAGAAATATGTGACAGGTGAGGACGCAGAGGAAGGAAAACAGGTAAAGACTGCGGAAGAAGCACTGCAGGGAGCAAAGGACATCATAGCCGAAAGCATTTCCGACTCTGCAGAATACCGTGCATACATCCGCTCAGCCACCATGGATGAGGGAGTGATTACCTCCGGAACCAAGGATGAAAAGGCAGAGAGCGTATACGAAATGTATTATCATTTTGAAGAGCCGGTGAAAAAGGTGGCCGGTCACAGAGTCCTTGCCTTAAACAGAGGTGAGGCGGAAAAGGTGCTTACTGTAAAGGTCAATGCACCGGAAGAGAGAATTCTCCGTTATCTGGAGAAGCAGCTTGTTACAAAGGACAACGAATTTACCACACCGGTACTGAAGGAAGCAGTGGAAGATGCTTACGACAGACTGATTGCTCCTTCCATTGAAAGAGAAGTCAGAAATGAACTGACGGAAAAAGCGGAAGACGGCGCCATCAGTGTATTCGGCAAGAACTTAAAGCAGCTTCTCATGCAGCCTCCCATTGCCGGAAAAGTGGTACTGGGCTGGGATCCGGCATTCCGTACCGGCTGTAAATTAGCGGTCGTGGATGCTACCGGAAAGGTGCTGGACACCAAGGTGGTGTATCCCACAGCACCCCAGAACAAAGTAGAAGAAGCCAAGACAGAAGTAAAGAAGCTCATTAAAAAATACGGTGTTTCCCTGATTTCCGTCGGAAACGGAACCGCATCCCGTGAGTCAGAGCAGGTTATCGTGGAAATGATTAAGGAACTGAAGGAGCCGGTGCAGTACGTGATTGTAAACGAGGCCGGTGCTTCCGTTTATTCCGCAAGCAAACTGGCAACGGAGGAATTCCCCAACTTTGATGTGGGACAGAGAAGTGCGGCATCCATCGCCAGAAGACTGCAGGACCCGCTTGCCGAGCTTGTAAAAATCGACCCGAAATCCATCGGTGTCGGTCAGTATCAGCATGACATGAACCAGAAAAAATTAGGTGAAACCTTAAACGGTGTCGTAGAAGACTGTGTAAACAAGGTAGGTGTGGATTTGAATACCGCATCGGTTTCCCTTCTGGAATACATCTCCGGCATCAGCAAGGCGATTGCGAAAAATATTGTGGATTACCGGGAACAGAACGGACGATTTACCAACCGGAAGCAGCTTTTAAAGGTAGCCAAGTTAGGACCCAAGGCATTTGAACAGTGCGCCGGTTTCTTACGCATTACCGGCGGGGACAATCCGCTGGATGCCACCAGTGTGCATCCCGAGTCCTACGAAGCGGCACAAAAACTTTTGGCAAAGCTGGGACTTACCATGGAAGATGTAAAGGAATTCCAGAAAAAGGCGGCGCAGAATACTTCTGTTAAAACAGAGAATAAGCCTGCCAAGGTTCCTGCAAAGAAAACTATTCAGGTACACAACACCAACACCGCTATGGGCAAAGCGCTGGCACAGGCAATGGGCGGCGTGACCCTGACGGAAACAAAGGAAGTGCCCGCAAAGAAGGACAATGCGGCAGAAAGACTGGGCAGTATTGAACGCCGGATTTCCGACAAGGGAAAGCTTGCCGTGGAGCTTGGCATCGGCGAAATCACACTGACGGATATTATTAAAGAACTGGAAAAGCCGGCGCGTGACCCCAGAGCGGACATGCCCGCACCGGTACTTCGCAGCGATGTTCTGGATATGAAGGACTTAAAGCCCGGTATGATTTTAAAAGGCACCGTTCGTAATGTCATAGATTTTGGCGTTTTCGTGGATATCGGCGTGCATCAGGATGGTCTGGTTCATATTTCCCAGATTACCGACCGCTTTATCAAGCATCCCTTAGAGGCGGTCAGCGTCGGAGATGTGGTGGATGTGCAGGTGCTTTCCGTGGATGTGGCAAAGAAGCGTATCGGTCTCACCATGAAAATTGCAAAGGACAAAAAGTAATAGCAAAATCAGTCTTGCATTTTGCTTTTCCCTGTGCTATTATGGGCACGTAAAATAAATAGATCTTCGGGGCAGGGTGAGATTCCCTACTGGCAGTGATGCAGCGAAAGCTGATAGGTCTGCGACCCATGCAATGCATGGCTGAACCGGTCAGAATCCGGTACCAACAGTTACAGTCTGGATGAAAGAAGAGAAAACTTTTCCATATCTGCGGCGGCAAGTATGGGAGAGTCGTCTTTGGTATGTAATGACCCCGGTTTATACCGGGGTTTTTTATTGTCGGAAAGACAGTAAGGTGCGCACCGTTACTGGAAAAGACGAAATCTCTTAGACCGAAAGAAATGGAAAGGCAGGTTTTATTTATGAATGGATTAGCGAAATCAATCGCGGACAACTTAGTATTCTTTTTGGAGTTTTTGGGTATCGTGGTGCTCATCTTTGTAGCGGCACTTATTATTCAGAAAGTGGCGGATAAAAAGAACGGCAGAACACAGAAAATTTTCACAACCCGTATGATGGCGGTGACGGGCATGCTTTCCGCCATCTCCGTTATTCTCTACATGCTGGACTTCCCGCTTCCTTTTCTGGCACCGGGACATTACAAGCTGGACTTCAGCGAACTGCCGGTTATGATAGGCAGCTTTGCGTTCGGACCGGTAGCGGGTGTACTTGTTGAATTCTGTAAAGTGGTTCTGAAAATTATCATCAAGGGCACCGATACCGCATTTGTGGGCGACCTTGCCAATTTTACCATCGGCTGCAGCCTGCTTCTGCCGGCAAGCCTTGTGTATGAATTTAAGAAAACCAAGAAAAGCGCCATTTTGGGATGCGTTCTGGGAACCGTCTGCATCACTCTGTTCGGTACGGCGCTGAATGCATGGTACCTTTTACCGAAATATGCGGAAATGTACGGCATTCCTTTAGACGCCCTGATTGCGGGCGGAACCGCCATCAATCCCGCCATCACCAGCCTGACAACCTATGTATGTTTTGCGGTAGCACCCATAAACATCATAAAGGGCGGAGTGATATCCTTACTTACCATGCTGATTTACAAGCCGTTAAGTCCCATTTTAAAGACAGGCCACAGATAATCAGGACTTGCTTTTTCTCTCCTTTTTCCCTATAATATAGAAAGAAAAATGGCTTTTGTATGATACAAGAGAGTAAAAGGAGAGAAGGCACCATGTTAAAAGAGTTTAAAAAATTTGCGTTACGCGGCAACATGATTGACCTGGCAGTCGGTATGATTATCGGCAGTGCCTTTACCGGCATTGTAAATTCCCTGGTAAATGATATTATTATGCCGGTCGTAAGTATTTTTACCGGAAAAGTGGACTTTACCAACTGGTTTATTTCTCTGGACGGTTCCTACTATCCGACACTGGAAGCTGCACAGGCAGCCGGAGCCGCTACCTTTAATTACGGATCCTTTATCTCCAATGTGATTAACTTTATCATTATGGCATTTGTGGTATTTATGTTTGTCAAGCTTATGAACAAGCTGTCACACAAAGAAGAAGCGCCGGCAGCGCCCACCACGAAAAAATGTCCGTACTGTCAATCTGAAATCAGCATTGAAGCTACAAGGTGTCCACATTGTACGTCAGATCTGAAAGCACCTACTGAGTAGGTGCTTTTTCTGGGATTACGGGAAAAATGGCGCCAGGTACTCCGGCAGCAGGAAAGGTAAGAAAGAATGATAGAATTTGATGTAAATATGAAGGCGGGAGATTTGTACGACTATATGCTCCGGCATACCTACAGTGGATTTTCCGGCCTGTTCGGCAGCGTGGTGGGAGCCCTGATGGTGATAGCCGGTGTGTATATGAAAGGGTATCTGATGGTGATAGCAGGTGCAATTCTGCTTGCCTATCTGCCATGGACCTTATTTTTAAGAAGCAGACAGCAGGCGCTTGCCAATCCGGCATTCAAGGAGCCTCTGCATTATGTGTTGGACGATGAAGGCATCCATGTTTCCCAGAACGGCACGGAGGAAATGCAGAAATGGGAGGATATCCGTAAGGCAGTGTCCACGAACCGCAGTATCATTGTCTATACATCCAAAGTAAATGCCTGCATTTTTCCCAGAAGGGATATGGGCGAATACACCCCGCAGGTGATTCAGGTGATAGAAACCCACCTGCCGTCGTCCAAAGTAAAAATCAGACAGTAATGCAGACAGGAAGGTAGTACATGAGTCGTATTTTTGAAACAAACGGAGAACAGGAAACAAGGGCATTGGGAGAGCGCCTGGGAAAAGCGGCAGAGCCGGGACAGATTTACACCCTTATCGGCGATTTAGGTGTTGGCAAGACTGTATTTACCCAGGGCTTTGCTAAAGGTCTCGGCATTGAGGAGCCCATAAGCAGCCCCACGTTTACCATCGTGCAGGTATATGACGAAGGCAGGATGCCGTTTTACCATTTTGACGTATACCGTATCGGGGATATTGAGGAAATGGATGAAATCGGTTATGAGGACTGCTTTTACGGAGAGGGTGTCTGCCTCATAGAGTGGGCAAACCTGATTGAGGAAATTCTCCCGAAGGGTTATACCCGCATTACCATCGAAAAATGCCTGGACAAGGGGTTTGATTACCGGAAAATAACCATCGAGGAAATGGACTGAAAGGATGGAATTTTATTGTGAAAATACTGGCGCTTGACAGTTCGGGACTGGTAGCTTCCGTAGCGGTTGCAGAGGATGATGTCCTCACTGCGGAATACACCGTCAACTATAAAAAAACACATTCCCAGACACTGCTGCCCATGCTGCAGGCTGTGAAGGACATGATAGAATTAGATTTATCCACGGTGGATGCCATTGCCGTGGCAGCAGGTCCCGGTTCCTTTACCGGACTTCGCATCGGCTCCGCTACCGCAAAGGGACTGGCGCTTGCCATGGATTGTCCCATTGTGGAAGTGAAAACCGTGGAGGGACTGGCGTACAATTTATACGGTACGGACAAGGTGGTCTGCCCGCTTATGGACGCCCGCAGAAATCAGGTGTATACCGGTCTGTATGAAGTTTCGGACGGCATCCGGGTGTTAAAGGACCAGTGTGCCGTGGATGTGGCGGATATTATAGCAGCGGTAAACGAACTGGGAAGGGAAGTCATCTTTCTGGGTGACGGTGTTCCCGTTTACAAAGAACAACTGGAAAACGGCGTGAAGGTACCGTACTTCTTTGCACCCGCCCACATGAACAGACAGCGTGCCGGTTCGGTGGCGGCGCTGGGCGAAATTTATTTCAAAGAAGGAAAGACCGTACCGGCGGCAGCCCACCAGCCCATTTACCTGCGACTAAGCCAGGCGGAAAGAGAACGCATGGAGCAGGAGGCAGCAAAGGATGGACAGTAGGGCGGCAAAGCCGGGGAATTTTTCCTATGAAGCGGAGGATGGACTGCTGTTTCGTATGCTTATGAAAGAAGATGCAGCCCGGGTAGCGGCGCTGGAAAAAGAATGCTTCAGTGAGCCATGGTCGGAGCAGGCTTTCTGCGACACCGTGGACAACCCCGATGCTTTTTTCCTGACCGTATGGCAGGAAGGACAGCTTGCCGGTTACTGCGGGGTGTTCCGGGCATGGACGGACGGCGACATCTGCAATGTGGCAGTGGAGCCCGCGAAACGGAAACAGGGTATCGGCAAACGAATGCTGACCTTTCTTATGGAGCAGGGAGAACGCATGGGGATTACGGATTACACGCTGGAAGTACGAGCGGGAAACGAATCTGCCATAAGACTTTACGAAGCGCTCGGTTTTAAGGGAGAAGGCATACGCCCCGGCTTTTACGACAAGCCGAAGGAGGATGCCCTCATTATGTGGAAACGCAAGGAAGAGCATGCATAAATTACCAGCATGCAAAAGGAAACGGGCATGTTATACTTTATACTGTCCATGCGCGGAAAGTTTGACATAACAGGAGGCAGGTATGAAAGTATACGGAAAAACAACATCCACGGAAAGAAAAGTACAGAAGATCTTCTGCAATGGGTGCGGAAGACCCATGAAGATAGAAAACGGAATCGTCAGGGAAGGCATTTTCAGCGCCGAGGTCTCCTTTGGATATTTCAGCAAAAAAGACGGTATCCGTCAGGAATTTGATTTATGTGAAGAGTGCTATGACCGGATGATACGGCAGTTTACAATTCCGGTAACGGTACAAGAGGAAACGGAACTATGTTAGATGTATGTTTACTGGGAACGGGCGGCATGATGCCCCTTCCTTACAGATGGCTGACAGCCCTCATGATGCGTTACAACGGCAAAAGCATATTGATTGACTGCGGCGAAGGCACCCAGATAGCCTTAAAGGAAAAAGGCTGGAGCCCCAAGCCCATCGATATCATCTGCTTTACCCATTATCACGCAGACCATATCAGCGGACTGCCCGGCATGCTCCTTACCATGGGAAATGCTGAGAGAACGGAGCCGCTTCTGTTAATCGGACCCAAGGGACTGAACCGCGTGGTATCGGCGCTCCGAGTCATTGCACCGGAGCTTCCGTTTGAAGTGGTCTGCATGGAAATCACGGAAAATGAAGTGAAAATTCCCTTTGACGGATTTTATATCGAGGCTTTCAAGGTAAATCATAATGTGGTATGCTATGGATATAGCTTAGTGGTGGAGCGTGCCGGTAAATTTGAAGTGGAAAGAGCGCTTTCCCAAAACATTGAAAAGCAGTACTGGAACCGTCTGCAGAAGGGCGAAGAAATCGTTCTTCCCGACAGGGTGCTGACACCGGACATGGTGCTCGGTCCCAAAAGAAAGGGCATCAAGCTTACCTATACAACGGACACCCGTCCCACGGAAGGAATTGTGGAGCATGCGAAAGAGTCGGATTTATTTATCTGCGAAGGCATGTATGGGGAGCCGGACAAGCTCAGCAAAGCAAAAGAGTACAAACACATGACATTCTACGAAGCGGCAGATATGGCAAAACGCGCAGGTGTAAAGGAAATGTGGCTGACACATTACAGTCCGTCGCTCCCCTACCCTGAGGAATACATGCCTGAGGTACGGAAGATTTTCCCCGCAGTCATTGCAGCTAGGGACGGAAGAAGCGTAGAATTGAGATTTGACGAGTAAACCCAGACACATTGTGAGGAAGGGAACGCATATGGTACGAGCAGCCACCGGGAAAACACCGAGTAAAAGCGGCAGTCATCATAATGGGAAAACGGATATATTTAAAAGCGGGATTGTTATTCTGATTTTCGTAGTGGGGATGCTTGGATATTACTATTATCTGAGTAACCGCTCATCCAAAGTAACGGAGGAGAATGTCAGGCTTACCGTGGCACAGGAGTTGATTAACCGCAATCTTTCCTACACCTATCCGCCTTCTCCCAGAGAAGTGATTAAGTTTTACAGTGATATTACCAAATGTTTTTATAACGAAACGTATACCAGCGCCGAACTGGAGCAGCTTGCCGAGCAGACCTACCGTCTGTACGACGAGAAGCTGAAAGACGAGAACGACTGGAATGCCTATCTGGTCAATCTGACGGTACAGATTAATGCCTATAAAGAAAAAAATATGCGTATCAGCAGTTATTTCCTGCCCTCCAGCGATGATGTGGTGTATTATAACCGGGGCGAGGAAAAATATGCGAAAATGACCTGTTCCTACATTGTCCAGAGCGGCGCCCACAAAAGAACGGTGGACGAAATATTTGTGCTGCATAAGGATGAAGAAGGCCACTGGCGGATTTTGGGCTGGCAGCTTGCGGATGAGGATACGGGCAGTGCGGAAGAAGACTGAGAGTTTCTCAGAAAGGTATGGTAACCAAGGTGGAAAAAGATATTGTAATTCTGGCAATTGAAAGCTCCTGTGACGAAACAGCGGCAGCGGTGGTAAAAAACGGACGCGAGGTGTGCTCCAACATTATTTCCACACAGATTGCACTGCACACCCTCTACGGCGGGGTCGTGCCGGAAATTGCATCCCGTAAACATATAGAAAAAATAAATCAGGTAATCGAAGAGGCATTAAGGGAGTCCGGCTATCAGTTAAGGCAGATGGACGCCATTGCTGTGACCTACGGCCCGGGGCTGGTAGGTCCTCTTTTAGTGGGTGTTTCCGCGGCAAAAGCCATCAGCTTTGCCGCAGGTATTCCCCTTATCGGCGTGCATCATATTGAAGGTCACATCAGTGCCAACTATATTGAAAATAAGGATTTAGAGCCGCCTTTTATCTGCCTTGTGGTATCCGGCGGACACTCCCATCTGGTTGTGGTAAAGGATTACGGCGAATACGAAATTATCGGACGCACCAGGGATGATGCGGCGGGCGAAGCCTTTGACAAGGTGGCAAGAGCCATTGGCTTAGGCTATCCCGGAGGTCCCAAGATTGATAAATTAGTGGCAAAGGAAGGCAACCCGGAAGCCATTCATTTTCCCCGCGCAAAGGTGGAAGACAATGCGTACGATTTCAGCTTCAGCGGATTAAAGTCGGCGGTACTCAATTATCTTAACAGCTGCCAGATGAAGGGGGAAGAGGTCTGCGTTCCGGATGTGGCAGCCTCCTTCCAGAAAGCGGTTGTGGATGTACTGGTAGAACACGCCATGCATGCGGTATCCCGGTACGGCTATAAAAAATTTGCCATAGCCGGAGGCGTTGCTTCCAATTCCGCACTGCGCAAGGCATTTGAAGAAAGATGCGCCAAAGAAAACATTGCGTTCTATCATCCGTCTCCAATTTTGTGTACGGACAATGCGGCAATGATAGGAGCGGCAGGCTACTACGACTTTATTAAAGGCATCCGGAGCGATTTATCCTTGAATGCCGTACCTAATCTCCGCCTGGGCGAAAGATAGGGAGGGGTTATGCTGGAAAACGAAAAGAAAAAATGCTATGCCATTGTCCTTTCTGCCGGAACCGGCAGCCGTATGGGCAGCAGTGTTCCCAAACAGTATCTGCCCCTGCTTGACAGACCGGTCATTTATTACAGCCTGAAAGCCTTTGAGGATTCTCCTTACATAGATGAAATACTGCTGGTGGCGGGAGCGGACGATTTATCTTATGTGAAAGAAGAAATTGTGGACAAATACGGCTTTACGAAAGTAACGGCTGTTCTTGCCGGTGGAAAGGAACGCTATTTTTCCGTTGCCAATGCCCTGAAAAAGCTTGAGGGAAAAGACGGCTATGTGATGATTCACGACGGAGCAAGACCGATGCTGACGGAAGAAATCATCGGACGGCTCTATGAAGGTGTTTGCACCTACGAGGCAGTCTGTGCGGCAGTACCGGTAAAGGATACCATAAAGATAGTGGATGAAGAGGGCTTTGCCGTCAGGACACCCGACCGCAAGACGGTGTATGCGGTACAGACGCCCCAGGTATTTTCCCTGCCGCTCATTACAGGCGCCTACGGAGAACTCCTGCAAAATCCCGACACGTACCGGAATGTGACTGTCACGGATGACGCCATGGTAGTGGAATGCGTATACGGCAAAAAGGTAAAAATGCTACAAGGCTCCTATGATAACATAAAAATAACCACCCCCGAAGATATGGAGGTGGCTAAGGTTCATCTCAGTAAATAACTACATCAACCTGAAAACAAACATTAAGGCTTCCCGGTTACAAAGGGAGGCTTTTTCTTTTTCTCTTCGTATAGAAGAGCATCGGCAGCTTCAATGGCGTCCTTTAACAGGAAACGGGAATTGGCAGGCTGCATGTAAATACCCACGGAAAGAGTAACGGAATAGGGCTTGCCGGCTTTCTCGGCGCATTCCGCCAGCTTCTGGTTAATCAGCTTCTTTAAGTCCGCTTCCGTGGAAATATTCTGATGAAGAGCAAGCACGGCAAATTCATCACCGCCGATACGGCCCGTCAGGCTTCCCGGGAAGACCTCTTCCAGAACCGTGGCACAGGAGGTAAGAGCAAAGTCGCCCTCCGCATGTCCGTGAATATCATTAATCTGCTTTAAGTAGTTAAGGTCAGCATAGGCAAATACCACGGACTGACCCGTTTCTGCGGCAGATTCGATAAAGGCATCGGCTTTTTTATAGAAGCCGCGGCGGTTTAAAATACCCGTCAATTCATCCTTGCCGGAAATGGAGTCGAGCTGTAAATTCTCTTTCTGCAGCCGCTGCAGCATTTCGTCCTTTTCTAAAAGCAGGGTATGCTGTTTGGCGAACATGTTGATGAACTTGATGGCAATGCTTACCTGGTAACACAGATATTCCACGTAATGCAGATTGTCATAGCCGATGTCACAGAGCAGAAAACCATACTGCAGATCGCGGGAATACAAATCGATCATGACGTAAGTGTTGCGGGTGTCCGACATATGCGGGTGGTTATAAACATTCTGAATATTTATGAGCTGGGCAGTCTTACGGGGAACAAACGCCCTGCCGTCATTTAAGCAGGCACGCAGGTAAATCTGGTTCGGCTGGACCCAGTTGTCACCGGGATGGAAGGCGACAGGCTCTTTCAAAGTAAAAAGATAGCTGTTTTTAATACCCGCTTCCGTCAGACTGTTCATGATGCGCAGGTAGCTGTCGTCGCTGTCGTCGGCAAGCATCAGCATATCACGGGAAAAAACATTCATATTATGGTTTGTCATAATCAGCTTGCGGCTGTTTTCCGCCTGCTGCACATTTTCAATCAGCTTATCCTGTTCATCCAGAAGGTTCTGCAGCTTGATTTCTTCTTCACAGTCGGAGCCAAGAGAAGAGCGGTATAAAAACTTGGTAGAGACACGGAACTGCTCCACCTGTCCCATGGTGCCGATAAGCAGCTTGCGGTGGGCCTGCATAACGGCGCGGGAACCTAAATCGTAAGCACTTGTTTTTACAGTGGCAAGAGGCGGCGCCAGATATTTGCTGCCCGGAATGTCGTCAAAGCCGATAACCGAAATATCCTTTCCGACTAAGATGCCACGCTTCTGCAGCAAATCATATACAACGGCAGCGATGGCGTCGTTGCCGCAGACAATCGCATCCAAATCGGGATTGCGGTCGATGAAGTCCGCCGCATCAGCACGGCACTTGTCGTCAAAGTATGTACAGCAGATGAGGGATTCATCAATAGGAAGATTGTGCGCCTGCAGCACCTTTTTGTAAGTTGCCAGCCTTTCATAGGAGTCCTTATTGGTCGTATAGCCGGTAATAATACCGATGCGCTCCCTGCCTTCCCTGGTAATCAGCGCTTCAATACCTTCCGTAAGACCTGCTTCGTTGGCATAGCACACACTGGAATATCCTTCCAGTTCCGAAGCAATCAGGATAATGGGGATATCACCGAAGCCGTTCATGATTTCTGTGGAACGCGTTTCGTGGATAGCGGAAATATTGCCGAGACACAAAAGCACGATGTCCAGGGAATGTACCTGCGCATAGCTGATTAACGTATTGTACTGATATTCATATTTTTGTAATGGGTCTGTAAAGTCGTATCTGTCAAAATATTTAACCGGCACGATAAAGAGATTGTCGTCCAGCTCGGCGGCTGCCTGAATGGCACCTTCGCAGATCTGGTTGGGAAAATCATCCTCTACGTTACCGGTGACAAGACCTATGTTGTATCTTTTTCCTGCCATAATAACTCACCCTTTGTTGAAAAACTCCCTTATAAATATATTAGCGATGTAATAATTGTACCAGTTGTTAAAAGGAAAGACAATATAAACAATTTGCAAAAAAGGGGGTAAAAATCAGTGAAATATGCCCTAAAACCCGCATAAAAAAGGGATTTAAAAAATTCTGAAAAAAGTTGTTGACAAGAAAACCCTTTTTTGTTAAGATATGTCTTGCGTCAGGCAAGCGGCATGACGGTTTGGAGAGGTATCGAAGCGGTCATAACGAGGCGGTCTTGAAAACCGTTTGTCCGAAAGGGCGCGTGGGTTCGAATCCCACCCTCTCCGTTGGAGCATTACTCCTTCGGTGAAAACAGAATAAGAGTTGATGATTCAACCTCATTTGGAGAAGTACCCAAGAGGTCGAAGGGACACCCCTGGAAAGGGTGCAGGTCGTTAATAGCGGCGCGAGGGTTCAAATCCCTCCTTCTCCGTCAGGTAACTTCCCTGGATTATTCTTAAGGAAATTGCCGAACAGAACCTTGACAAATAAACAGCAATGCAACCCTGAAAATTCTTAAAGAGAAAATTCAGAACAAGCAAAACCAAAGTAAAAAA
>Ga0129314_1000090_pt1 | contig 115260 bp, 101 predicted proteins | sample O1111metagenome_FD_94431 | JGI IMG/M metagenome (GOLD analysis project Ga0129314, IMG submission 94431) | Orangutan individual fecal microbial communities from fecal samples from Wisconsin, USA - O1111 metagenome | ecosystem: Host-associated > Mammals > Digestive system > Large intestine >...
ACATTATATCAGACAAAATCGGAACGAAGACGCAAAAAAGCCCGCCTTGCGGCGGGCTAAAAAACGCATTCGGAAACACGCGGAAGTTATCAGATGGAGCCGGTGTCCAGATTCGGACTGGAGACCTGCGCATTACGAGTGCGCTGCTCTACCAACTGAGCTACACCGGCACAAAAAATGGCGGTCCCACTGAGATTCGAACTCAGGTGCTCGCCTTGAAAGGGCGATGTCCTAGGCCACTAGACTATGGGACCGCTTCCATGGTGGGTCGTGAGGGGGTCGAACCCTCGACCCACGGATTAAAAGTCCGTTGCTCTGCCAACTGAGCTAACGACCCGCGAACGAGGAATATTCTATCGCTTGAACGAGAATTCGTCAAGCTTATTCTATTAGGAATTTTTCAGTCTAAATATCTCTTACAATGAGCTTTTTTACAACAAAACTCTTTAAACTTTTCTGCAAACCACGCTTCGGCAGGATGGCCTGGCAGAGCGAGCATTGCAGCTGCTTGGAGATGCAGACATTTTACCGTCAGGCTTTCAGTCAGGCGTATACCGCCAATGCCGTTTTTAAGCATAGCGTTCCAGATTTTTGGAGAATATCGGCGCAGGAAGAATTGTTCACAACAGCTCAGGGAGGAAGTCCGCAGCCATGCATAGCGTAAATTATAAAGGCGGTATGCCTTTTCATCTTTGCGGAGAAAATCTTCCAGTACTCTGACTCCTCCGCTGGATTCGAGACGTCCGCATTGATATGCTACATGAGGACATGTCAGCCAGAAGAGCGTCGGAAAGGGGTGACCTCTGTAAAAGGGGCGGCATTTCAGAACCTGAGGCATCCCCCATTTACAGCGAACTGCTACAGACATAACAAGCCCTTTTTGGAAATTGCGTCCATCCATCTGACCAGCCGTGACAATCTCATCGCGCGCCAAAAAAAGCGAGAGGTTTGCAGGAACCTCTCGCCGGAATTTTCTCATGCACATTTAGGGACGGGCGCCTTTTCGGCGCGGCGGGCGTCCCCCCTTACCGTTTTTGGCATTCATCAGCGAAGAAATCTTTTTTTCGCTGTTTTTTAGGAAAGTGGACAATTTTTTTTCAAAATCGTCCGACGCGACCGTTTCATCAGAAACTGTGCCCGTTACATGCCGCGGCATTCGTTGAACTGGGACAGGCGACGGCTCCTCAAGAGCCTTTAAAGACAGATCAATACGGCCTCTTTCGTCTATCTTGATAACTTTTGCCTTAATTTCCTGCTGCGGTTGCAGAACTGCATCGACACTCTTGATAAACTTATGGGAAAGTTGCGAGATATGGATCATCGCCTTCTGGCCGTTTTGGAGACGAACAAAAGCCCCGTAAGGCATGATCTGTTCGACGACTCCCGTTACTACATCATCTGGTGCCAAATCGGGCATAGTGTGAACTTCCCTTTCTCAAATTTAATTGTGTTAATTCTTAAAGCTGATTCAATGCTTGAATCTTGGAAACCATTACGTAGATCCGCCCGCTGCCGAGAGACGAACGAAGCTCGCCGGCAATCCACACGGGCGCGCCTTCTTCCTGTTTGACAATCCACTCCTGAATCGCGGGATCAAAGACTCTCATCCGGAGATAATCGACGCGGTCACACCCATCCGTATCGCTGTACTGACGCTTAAGAGAAAATTCAAAGTATTTTCCCAAGCGGCTTTCGCCGTAGCTCTCGCCCTTAAGAAAGTGGACCACGCCGGAAAGATATACGTCATTAACTAATTTGCTCATGGTGATTTCTCAGCCTCCATAAAATTTTATTGATATTCATTCTTCTTCGCAATAATTATTCACTAAGAAACGGCCCGTTTCGAAGCATGCTGGAGATTCAACAGGACTCTCTCAGTGTAGTGCCCTCGATATTTTGTGACTAATGCTACGTAACGATTAGCCTGAGACCCCAGGTATCTCCTCAGCGCTTTTGTAACGTTCCCCTTGCAGTGTGCCATGTACCTGGAAAAGATCCATGTGCCAACCATTATGTTATTGCGAGGCTCCATCAATATCTTTTCTGTACGGATGTGGGGAAATTGAGCCATGACCGTAGCACGGTGCAGCTTCCAGTATACCTGCATCAAGCCGACCGCGTACTTGGAACGCGCGTTGACTTTAACCCGGGACTCCTTGACAATTATAGCAGCAATTAATCCCGGATCCACCGAAAAACGGCTCGATGCCTCCATTACATAACGAGCGTACTCATTCGCTTTATCCATGCTTAGAGAACTGTTGTAGTAACGGAAAATATAAGAAGCTGCATCAAATTTTGCCTTCTGCACGCGTTTCGCAGAATGCGCGGAATCCACAGACTGCTTGACCTGACTTACAGGCTCGACAGCCGCCCTTGCTTGACAGCATAGCTGAAAGGTGAACAGGAACAGGGACAGAGCTCTCCACAACGAAGGGCGTCTCATCCTCATGAAATACCTCCGGAAGTGTTGTAGAATTACGCCCATTTTATCTCAAGTTAAGGGAGCTTGCCAGTGTCAAATTTTTAGAATTTCAGACTTGACGGCATGTTTTAGGCGCTGATGGTTATTCCGTGCGCTTGAATTTTGAAGTCAGCTCATCCACGAACAAGGTGCTCAGCACTTTGATAAAAGTGCCTTTCATGCCTAAACTGCGGCTTTCAATGATCCCGGCGCTCTCGAGCTTGCGCAGTGCGTTGACGATCACGCTGCGGGTCACCCCGACATGATCGGCGATTTTGCTGGCGATGACGACTCCTTCGCATTCGCCGTTCTCTTTTCTGAATCCGGCGTTCTTTTCAGCCGAGAGTTCCTTGAGCCGCGTGATGATATGATTTATCGCATCAATCTCTGAATACGAAAGGGCCTTCATGGCCATATTTACGACAAGACGCTCTCGGGCAAGCTCTTCAATCTGCCGGGAGCGGTCATGCAGGATCTCAATGCCGACCAGCGTTGCCAGGTATTCGGCCAAAACAAGATCCTGAGTCGAGAAGCTGCTCGCAAAACGGGCCAGTACAAGCGTTCCCAGCCGTTCTGAGGCCCCATAGATCGGCACATAGAGAGCTATTTTGTCGGCAGCGTTTTCTGCCTGATCATCAAAAAGAGCTCCATCAGCTTTGCTCAAAATGGTCTCTCTCTGCTGCGACAACTTTTCCACGAAGCTTTCAGGCATATATCCCTGTTCGATAAAGGACGCGATGGCTTCGCTGTGGTATTCATTCACCCATGCGTATCCCAGGATCTGCCCTTCTCGGCTCAAAACGTAGACGTTTGCGGTCGAGAATTCGCACAGCAGGCGTGCCAGCTTGTTGTAATCGGGAAGTGTCCCTTCGCGGCGGCCCTGCATTGCTCTCCCGACTTGACGCGTTTTCTCAAGCAGTTCACGCATCTCAGTATTGTCGAGAGCGCCGTCTAAGCTCTCAGGCAACTTTTCTTTTGCATACGAGCGTCTCATGAGAATTGTGTCTCCTTTCAGCCATAAAAATCTTAAAGAAGATACCGCCGCAAATCTTTATTGCCGACAAGCGGCTCAAGTTTCTTCATAACGAAAGATTTGTCGATTTCGATCGCGGCGCCTGCCCGCTCCGGTGCGGAAAAGCTGATTTCTTCCAGAAGCTGCTCCAGAATGGTGTGCAGCCGGCGCGCTCCGATATTCTCCATCTCTAGATTCATTCGTTCGGCCATTGCCGCGATTTCTCCCACAGCTTCGTCGGTAAAATGCAGTGTGACTCCTTCTGTTTCGATCAAGGCAACCGATTGATGGATCAGGCTGTGCTGCGGCTCGACTAGAATGCGCCGCAGCTCTTCCTTGCCAAGCGCTGTCAGTTCGACGCGGATAGGCAGGCGGCCCTGGAGCTCGGGAACGAGATCGGCCGGTTTGGCATCGTGAAAGGCACCCGCAGCGATAAAGAAGATATGATCCGTTTTCACCTGGCCGTATTTCGTAGTGACGGAACAGCCTTCGACGATAGGAAGCAGATCCCGCTGCACGCCTTCGCGGCTGACATCCGGACCGCCGCCGCGTCCACGGGAGACGATCTTGTCGATCTCATCGATGAAAATGATCCCTTCCTGCTGCGCTTTATCCAAAGCTTCCTGTGTAGCGGCTTCAAGGTCGATAAGCTTCTCCGCTTCCTCGGCCTGCAGGACGCGAAGCGCATCTTTTACTTTCATGCGGCGTTTTTTGCTCTTTTTGGGCATCATGTCGCCCAACATCTCGGAGATATTGATGCCAATACCGCCCATTTCGCCGTTTCCAAAAGAGGTGATGGGGCTGGAGCTTTCCTGCACGTCGATTTCTACTTCGCGTTCGTCCAGTTTACCGCTCTTCAGCATGTTAAGCATGCGTTCGCGAGTACTCTGGCGCACCGCCTGACTTTCTTCCGGCGCCGAACTTTCCGGCTGTTCAGCCTGTTCTTTCTTGAGATAATTCATGAAGATGGGAATCCCCGCAGAAGACGAAGTTTTTCTGACCGGAAGAAGATAATCCACCGCTCGCTCCTGCGCGTGTTCGAATGCTAAGGACTGGACGCTGGCGGCCATTCGTTTCTTGACCATCTGCATGGAGTTTTCTACGAGGTCGCGGACCATCGATTCGACGTCGCGCCCCACATAGCCGACTTCGGTGAATTTCGTCGCTTCGACTTTTACGAACGGAGCGTTGACGAGATCGGCAAGGCGCCGAGCAATTTCCGTTTTGCCGACGCCGGTAGGCCCGACCATCAAAATATTTTTCGGCGCGATTTCCCGCGCAAGATCTTCAGGCAGCCTGCGGCGTCTGAGGCGGTTCCTCAGAGCGACGGCCACGGCGCGCTTCGCCTTTTCCTGTCCGACGATGTAGCGGTCGAGATACTGCACGATGGCCGCTGGCGCCAGATTTTTCATCTCTTCCGTCAGAAGCATCATAAGACCTCCACCGTGAGGATGTTGTCGGTATAAATACAGATTTCGGAAGCAATCAGCAGGGAGCGCTTCACCGTTTCCTCCGCCGTGAGGGACGAAACGTCCAAATAAGCCCGGGCCGCAGCCAGGGCAAATCCTGAACCGGAACCAATAGAGGCCACGTCGTTTTCCGGTTCGATCACGTCCCCGGCGCCGGAAAGCAGGATCGTATGCTCCCGATCGGCCACGAGCAGCATAGCCTCCAGCTTCTGCAGCATGCGGTCGGTCCGCCACATTTTGGCCAGTTCAACGGATGCCCTCATCAGGTTTCCGCTGTATTCCTGCAATTTTTTTTCAAAGAGTTCCATCAGTGTCATCGCGTCTGCAGTGGCGCCGGCGAATCCGACAAGAACGTTTCCGTCGTAGAGCTTGCGGACCTTTTTCGTCCCCGCTTTGATGATCTGGCTGCCCAGGGTCATTTGTCCGTCGCCGCCCATGGCAACCTGTCCGTCCTTGCGCACGCAGACAATCGTCGTACCATGAATCGTCATATTCCGAGACATTTTCATTCCTCCTCGCCCGATCTGGGATGAGCTGCCATGTAGCTGTCTCTTAGATGACCGGGCGTGATCTTCAGATAGCGCTGTGTTGTCAGCAGACTTTCGTGTCCCAGCAGTTCCTGCAGGACGTTCAGCGAAGCCCCGCCTTCCAGCATATGCGTGGCAAAGCTGTGGCGCACCGAATGCGGCGTGACATTTTCAAGTCCCGCGTTGCGCGCAGCCTGAACCACGAGCCGATGCACCGTCCTCACAGTGATGCCGGCGCCCGCCTTTCCCGGAAAAAGGAATCCGGATTCCTGCGGGCACACGGCTTCCCATTTTATCAGCGCTTCTTTGGCATAGCGGCCAAATGGGATGAGACGTTCCTTGTCGCCCTTGCCTCTGACTTTGAGCCAGCGTTCATTCAGATCGACGTCCTCCCAGCGCAGAGAAACGAGTTCCGCCACGCGCACACCGCAGCCGTACATCACTTCGAGAATCGTACCGTTGCGCAGGGAAGGCTTTATTTTCCGCGCTTCCTCGATCAGCCTCTCGATCCCGTCGCGCGACAAGGCTCGCGGCAGCCGTTCAGGAAGGCGGGGACTGCGGATCGTGGCCGCAGGGTCGGCCGTGATCAGTCTTTTTTCAAGAAGATAGAGCTCAAACGCTTTGACGGCAGAAAGTTTTCGCGCGATTGAGGAACTGGCATACCCAAAACCGGCAAGCGAACGCAGGAACGCGCGGATCAGCGGTGTCGTAATTTCGATAAGACCAATCTTTTGATTCTCGACAAAGTCGGCAAACTGCGCGAGATCGACCGCATAATTCGTCACGGTGTTCTCGGAACAGGCCTTGTTGTCCCGCAGATAGTCAAGGAAAGAGTCCAGCTGACTGTTCATTGAAATCTCAGACATTGGCGTTTCTCCTCTATTTTATACGAACCGCTTCATATCACTGTTGATCAAATCATAACATGAATTCACATAAAAATCACTAATTTTGGGAAATCTTTATTCTGTCCAAAAATCTTTAACAATAGTACACTTCACACAAATAAAATTATTCCCCATTTTATTTTTTGCTAAAGAATTCAGTGAATATTCGACTCAGAAAAAAATAGAGAATTGCATGCCTTAAATTGTAAGAAACTGAGGCGTCCGCGGCTTAGAATTTTCTCGTTGCGTTCGTGACGGTTTTTGATTTTTTCATTCAGAGGCGGAAAAATTCCCATATTCGCGTTCGTTGGAGCGAAACGGGGATTGGTAGCGTCCTGCAATCTGAAAAGCAGCGCGCCGATGGCGCTTTCCGCAGGCCAGCAAAGCTGAGGCAGTCCGTTCAAGCTGGCAAAAACGCCCAGCGCGGCAACGGCTCCCATCGCTGTGCTTTCCATGTACCCTTCCACGCCCGTCATTTGCCCCGCCAGAAAAAGAGAATCTCTTCCTCGAGGCCGCAGGCAGCCGTCGAGGCAGCGCGGCGCGTCAACGTAAATGTTGCGGTGCATGACGCCCATCCGCACGAACTCAGCGCGTTCAAGTCCGGGAATCAGGCGAAAGACTCTTTGCTGCTCTCCCCAGCGCAAGTTGGTCTGAAAGCCGACAAGGTTGTAAAGCGTGCCCTCCGCGTTGTCCTGGCGGATCTGCACAACGGCGTAGGGGCGCTTTCCCGTGCGGGGATCGTTCAGTCCGACAGGACGCAGCGGACCAAAACGAAGCGTGTCGCGCCCGCGCGAGGCGATAACTTCGATCGGCATGCAGCCTTCAAAGTATTCCGCCTTTTCTTCGAAATTATGCAGCGGGGCTCTTTTGGCCGCGACCAGGGCCTCGTAGAACGTCTGATACTGCCGTTCGTCCATCGGGCAGTTGATATAATCGCCGCCCTCGTCGTCGGCATAGCGGTCTTTGCGATACGCGACAGTCATGTCGACCGATTCCAGTTCGATTACCGGGGCGACGGCGTCGTAAAAATAGAGATAATCCTGCCCGAACAGCGCCTGGAGCTTCGACGCCAGCGCCGGGGACGTCAAGGGCCCGCTGGCGATAACGCAGGGCCCTTCAGGAATTTCGGTAATTTCCTGACGAGTCAGCGTAAAAAGAGGGCTTTTCAGCAACGCGTCGGTGATAAACTGCGCAAAACGTTCGCGGTCCACTGCCAGCGCTTTGCCCGCAGGCACCGTATGCGCATCGGCCGCTTTCATGATCAGGCTGTCGAGGGAACGAAGTTCCTCCTTAAGAAGTCCCGCTGCTGAGTCACCGCGGTCGGAACCCAGTGAATTGCTGCAGACCAGTTCGCCCAGCTTGTCGGTACGGTGAGCTGGACTCAAGACGGCTGGCCTCATCTCGAACATGTGCACGGGAATTCCTCTCCGCACAAGCTGCCAGGCTGCTTCAGAACCAGCCAGACCTCCGCCGGCGATAATGACGGGCCGCATTTAGGATTCCCCCTTGTGTCCGCACTGCGCACAGACGGGCGTTCTCGACCGGCCGACATATTCCATCTGTCCGCCGCAAATCGGGCATTTTTCTGCCGCCGGCTTGTTCCAGGAAACATAATCACAGTCAGGATAGCGGGAGCAGCTATAGAACGTGCGTCCCTTTTTGCTTTTGCGCTGCACGACTTGTCCGCCGTGCTCCTTCCCGCATTTCGGACAGGAAACGCCGATTTCCTTTTGAACCGGTTTAATGTAATGGCATTCGGGGAACCCCGAACAGCCGATAAATTCGCCGAAGCGCCCCTGTTTTTTCACGAGCGGCTTGCCGCACTGCGGACACGTCTCGCCTGTCAGTTCGGGAGGCGGAGGCGGAACCGCAGGTGCTTTTTCGGCTTCGGCGATGGCATGAGTGAATGGCTCCCAAAACTGCCCGATTAATTCGACCCAATTTTTCTTTCCCGACTCGACCTGATCGAGGGAACTCTCCATGGAAGAGGTAAAACCGACATCGACGATCGGCGACGTAGATTTTCCGTCGAAATGCTCGAGCAGAAATTTATTCACCGACCGCCCCAGCTCACTCGGTTTCAGCTTGCGCCCCTCTTCGCGCGCGACGTAGGAACGATCGTAAAGCGTTTCGACAATGGTCGCGTACGTGGAAGGGCGGCCGATTCCGTCATCCTCAAGGGTCTTGATTAACGTCGACTCGGTAAAGCGCGCTGGCGGCTTGGTCTGCTCTTTTTCGGACTGGATGTTTTGGATATTCAGCAGCTCGCCTTCCTGCGCCTTTTGTATCATGGCATTCTTGACGTCAAGCTCCCAAACGGCGCCCCAGCCGTCGAAACTGACGGCGGCGCCCTGGGCACGCAGTCCATATTTTCCACACTCGCAGTCAAGTGTTGCGCTATCGACAACGGCCGGCGCCATCTGAGAGGCGACGCTGCGCCGCCAGATCAGGTCGTAGAGCCGGTACTGCTCCGACGTCAGACACTCTTTGACCGATTCGGGCGTCAGGGAGAAATCCGTGGGGCGAATGGCTTCGTGGGCGTCCTGGGCGTTGGCGCCAGCCTGGTAAGCGACGGCCTTCGACGGGAGATATTTTTTGCCCCAGCGTCCTTCGATCACCTTTCGCGCCTGGTCCAGCGCCTCGGGCGCCATGCGCAGGCTGTCGGTCCTCATGTAGGTGATCAGACCAACTGTGCCGTGTCCGGGAATGGCAACGCCCTCAAAGAGACTCTGAGCGATCCCCATGGTGCGCCGCGGGGAAAATCCCAGCCGACTTGCGGCGATCTGCTGCATCGTGCTGGTTTTGAACGGGGCCGGCTGTTTCCGTGAGTTTTTCTTCGCCGTGAAACCGGCGACGACCAAAGGATTTTCCTTCAACGTCTTTTCGATATCGCGGACTTTGGCAGGCGTATCGATCGCCAAAGTTTTGCCGTCAGAAAGCAGGCTGTGTCCGTTCTCCCTTTCGAGATGCAGCCTGTAAGCCCGTCCGTCGTCGGCTGTCGCATCTACGAAGACGTTCCAGTAATCCTGAGGCACGAATTTTTCAATTTCCTGCTCACGCTCGCAGAGGATCGACAGTGCGACCGACTGCACCCGTCCGGCCGAGAGGCCGCGGCGGATCTTTTTCCAGAGAAGCGGACTCAGCGTGTAGCCCACCAGGCGGTCCAGCACGCGCCGAGCCTGTTGCGCGTCGACGCGATTCATGTCGATGGGAGTCGGCTCCTTCACAGCGCTTTTGACGGCTTCCGCCGTGATCTCATGAAAACGAACGCGACAATCAGCGGTTGGCTCGACGCCAAGCAGTCCAGCGACGTGCCAGGCAATTGCCTCTCCTTCGCGATCGGGGTCGGCGGCAAGAAGAACTTTTTTGGCCGCAGCCGCCGCAGTCTGCAGCTCTTTTTTTACGGGAGCTTTGCCCTTCACAAGAATATATTCCGGTTTAAAACCGTTTTCAATGTCAATCGCCAGACGGCTCTTGGGCAGGTCGACGATATGGCCGACGCTGGCTTTGACGACATAGCTGGAGCCTAGAATTTTCGTCAGCGTCTTCGCTTTCGTCGGCGACTCGACAACCACTAGCGTTTTGCCGTGGCGAGCCGGCACGTCCTTCTTTGCTTCTTCCGAGGCTTTCCCCGCGGGTTTTGTTGTTTTTTTTCTTACTGATGAGGAGCTTGTAGAAGCGCTGGCTGTAGTTTTCTTTCCAGAAGCCGCCGCGCCTTTTGTCGCAGTGACGGCCGTTTTTCTTTTAGAAACCGTTTTTGCGGCCGTCTTCCGAATCTTTGCTGTCGGAGCCATGATGCTCTCCTTTCAATGATGTTTTCAACTGAAGAGATGGTCTGATTCCTGTTTTTGAAGCGAAACTTCCCAAAATCCCGCCGGAGTATCGTCCTCGCCCAGACTGCGGAGCACGGCGGCAACCAATTCGGCGTCGCCGGGGAACTGGCGCATTCTGGAGATCGCGACAACTTCGGTGATCAGATCCTCGAACTGCTTTTGCGTAAGCCATTTTCGGGTTCGATATTGATAGATCAAAGCCTGCGCGTCTACAGTCAAGCAGGACTGTTCTGCGGGACTCAAAACTCGTATCATGCAGGCACATCCTTTCTTCTCGATCTTAAAAATACGAAAAAACGCTTGATAACTGTCGGACATTTTAGCGTCCAATTCTCAATTGTCAAATTTGTGCCTTTAAAATAGAAAAAAGGAGCCGAAGGCAAAGACCTCCGGCTCCTTCTCGTTTATCGTGAAAAGCTAAAGCTCCTGTCCCATCAGTTTTCTCATGCCGCCCAGGATCATTCTCTGCTCCACTCCAGCGACGAGCCGCCGCGTATAGGCGACCGTGTCGGGATTCACGCTCATGCTGTCGATGCCTTCGCGCACCAGGAACTCGGCAAAGTCAGGATAGAGCGACGGGCCCTGCCCGCAGATGGAGCACGTGATCCCCTGTTTGTGCGCCGCGTGGATCAGCGTCTTGATCGCATTTTTCACGGAAGGATCGCGTTCATCAAAGTACCCCATGTTGTTGAGAATGCCGGAATCGCGGTCGACGCCCATGACCAGCTGAGTCAGGTCGTTGCTGCCGATGCTGAAGCCGTCAACCAGACGGGCAAATTCTTCCGCTTGGAAAACGACCGCCGGCACCTCGGCCATGATCCAGATCTTAAAGGACTTGTTCTGAATCAAGCCTTCGGAAGCCATGATCTCCTTCACGCGGGCAACCTCCCACGTCGTGCGTACAAAGGGAAGCATGACCCAGACGTTGATCAGGCCGAACTCGTCGCGAACCTTCTTGATGGCCTTGCACTCGAGGCGGAACCCTTCTTCATAAGCCGGCGAGATATAGCGGGAGACACCGCGCCAGCCGATCATGGGGTTGTTCTCCTCCGGCTCCACCTCGCCGCCCTCGAGTCCGCGGAACTCATTGGTGCGAAAATCGCTCATGCGCACGACGAGAGGGCGGGGATAAATGGCCTGCGCCACTGTCGTGATGGCCTCGCTCATATCGTTGATCAGCACTTCGCCGCGCCCTGTGCGCAGTAAATACATGGGATGCACGCCGATATGCGAAAAAATGAATTCTGTGCGCATCAGGCCGATACCGTCAAACGGCAAACGGCTGTATTTGCCGATGATCGAAGCGTCGCCCAGGTTCATGTAGATCTTCGTGCCGGTGATCGGAGCGGCTTCCGCAACGACCGCCGATGACTGTTTTACAGCAGCGCCTTCGGCGACGGGGGAATGAATGTCTTGATCTGAAGAGAGATTGACATTGCCGTGGTAGACGACGCCGCGGGTTGCGTCGACGGTGATCTCCATTCCCTCCGTCAGGACGTCGGTGCCGTTCTTGCTGCCGACGATGCAGGGGATTCCCAGTTCACGGGAAACGATGGCCGCGTGACAGGTGCGGCCACCCTCGTCGGTGACGACTGCGCATGCTTTTTTCATCGCCGGGACCATGTCGGGGTTGGTCATGCCTGTCACCAGCACATCGCCGTCTTTAACGCGGGCGATCTCCTGAAGCGAATCAATGCGAACCACACGCCCGTGGGCAATTCCGGGCGAGGCCGCCAGCCCGCGCACGAGCACCGTCAACGTTTTCTGATCCATGATCCTGTTCTCCTTTTTGGCTGGCTCTGCTTTCAGGGTCGTGATCGGACGAGCCTGAAGGATGTAGAGTTTTTTCGTGTCTCTGTCCTGTCCCCATTCAATGTCCATGGGAACGCCGTAATGCGCCTCGATGGCCTTTCCGGCCTCGGCCAGGCGTCGGACTTCTTCGACACTCATGCAGCGGGAGCTGACCGCGGCCGGTCCCAGATAGTCGGCAACGTTTACGGTCACAGTGCCGCCTGTTTTTTCCTTGTCGACAATCATGATTTTTTTATCAGCGATGGCAACGTCCAGCTCGGTAAGCGTCTCCTTGTCGAGAATGAACTCGTCAGGCGAGACCGATCCCGACACGACCGCTTCGCCCAGTCCCCAGCTGGCGTTGATCATCAGCTGGCCGCGCTCGTTCGTGATGGGGTTGGCGGTGAACATTACGCCGGATTTTTCGCTGGCCACCATCTTCTGCACGACGGCGCACAGCGAAACGTTGAAGTGATCGTAATTCTGCTTCTGACGGTAATACGTCGCGCGGGCTGTCCAAAGCGAAGCCCAGCACTGCCTCACGTGATCCACGACCGACGGCGCCCCGATCACATGAAGGTAAGTGTCCTGCTGCCCGGCAAACGAAGCGTCGGGCAGATCCTCCGCGGTGGCGGAACTTCTGACGGCGACGTCGGGATCTTTCAGCCCCACCTTATCAGCCAGTTTTTCATAGGCTTCGACGATCTGTTTTTCGATGTAAGCCGGAATCGGCGCTTTTTGGATCAGGGTCCGAATCATTTCCGTTCTTTGCTGAAGAGCCGCCGTATCTTCAAAATCCAGATCCTTGAGAAGGTCCGAAATCTGCGTGTTCAGACAGTTCTCCTTGATAAAGCGCGCATAGGTTTCGGCAATAACGCAGAACCCGGGAGGAACGGGAGCGCCGGTCGAGGTCAGCTCGCCCAGGTTAGCCCCTTTGCCGCCCACAACAGGGATATCATCTTTTCGTATCTCTTCAAACCATTTAATTGCATTATAGTTTTCCATCGGCGCAGCCTCCAAAAATTAAAATGTTTATTGATTGAAACCGGGTGCATTTCACCTGATGAGAGTCCATCAATCCAGCAAAGCGGGGCACTTCTGTTCGCGAAGATAGTCCAGAACAACCTGAGCCGTCTCCTCCAGAGCGCGGCCCGTCACGTCGATCGCTTTGATCTGCAGGCGTTCCATAATATGGCGCGCGTAATCAAGCTCGGCTTTGACGCGTCCTTCCTGCGCATAAAAAGCTTTATCGGGATCAAGACCGATGATTTGGAGCCGCTCCCGACGGATCTTGCGCAGCGCTTCGGGCTGGATGACCAGACCAATGGTGCGCCCGTGCGGCAGAGTGAAAAGCTCATCCGGCGGCGCCAATTCAGGAACAAGCGGAACATTGGCGGTGCGGATGCCTTTGTTGGCCAAATACATCGACAAAGGCGTCTTGCAGGTCCGAGAAACACCCACGATGACCAGTTCGGCCTCCGGCAGAAGGTTAGGATTGGCGCCGTCGTCGCAGGTGCTTGAAAACTCGAGGGCTTTGACGCGACGGAAATAGACTTCGTCAAGCTTGTGCTGCGACCCTGGCGTTCCCTTGGGTGGAATTCCCAGCCGCGCCGAGATGGTGTCCAGCGTCGGGCCGATCAGGTCGATAACCTTCAGGCCCATTTCCCCTGCATAACGCATCAGAGCCTCACGCACCGACTGCGCCACCAGCGTGCAGACAATAATAGCTTTGTTTTCTTTCGCCTGCCAGCAGATGTTGATCAACTTATCGATCGTATCGACCGTGCGGAAGCGGTGCAGCGCCACGACGTGCCGCGCCTCATCGAACTGGCGCAGCGCGGCGCGCGTCACGCTTTCGGCGGTTTCGCCCGTAAAATCGGAAACGATGAAGATCTCCAGCTTCACACCATTTCGTTCGGCTTCAGAAGAGAAAAGTTCGTAACTGTCCGTACTCATCAGTCTTCCCTCGGCTTTCTAATGTGGAGCAGCTCTCCAGCGTCCGCCCCCTGAAGTATAAATAAGCGACTGAACCTGAAGTTCCGAAATCAAGCGCATCAATTCTACCGCGGCAATGCCGGTTCTCTGCGAGATCTGATCCAGCGTCAGGTCTCCCTGATCGGCAAGACAGTCCAGAACCCGCCGTTCATCGTCGCCGAGTTCCAGTGGAGCAAAAAGATCAAGCTGTCCGAAATGGCTGACATGATCGACGAAATCCGCCACATTGACCAACGGCGAAGCGCCGTCGAGGATCAAGCGATTGCTGCCCTCGCAGACCCGTTCGTCGATCCGTCCCGGCACCGCCCACACATCGCGCCCCATTTCCATGGCCAGCCGCGCCGTGATCATCGCGCCGCCTTTAAGCGGCGATTCCACAACGATCAACGATTTCGACAGCCCCGCAATAATGCGGTTGCGGCGGGGAAAACGCCAGGCGCGGCCAACAGTGCCCAGTGGGTATTCGCTGAGCAGTGCGCCGCGGCGCAGGATATTGTCGAAAAGCTCGTCGTGTTCCGGCGGCCAGACAACATCCACGCCCGTACCCAAAACGGCTGCAGTCGTTCCGCCGCTTTCCAACGCACCGCCGTGGGCGGCTCCGTCAATGCCGCGCGCCCCGCCGCTGACAACGGTCATTCCCGCGCGCGACAGCGCGCTGCCGATCAGGGAGGCGACTCTGAACCCGTAAGGAGTGCAGCGGCGCGTCCCTACGACTGAATACGCCGACTCAAAATCCGTCCAATTTCCTTTTGCGTAAAGCACCAGAGGCGGTTCTGCGATGTCGCGCAGACGAGACGGGTACCTCTCATTACTGTACCATGAAATTAAAAAAATACCAGCGTTTTCCGCGCGCTCAATCTCCTTTTTGTGCCAGTTTTCCTGAGCTAGTTTCTTTAATCTCTCGGCACCGCGTGGAGAAACAACTTCGCCGTGGCGCAGCTTTTCAACGATTTTCTCCGGTTTATCGGAAAGATCTACATGTTGGAGGACGTTTGCCGAAAGTCCTTCGCACCCATTCAGCCAGACGCATAATTCCAGTTCGTTCATTCCAGCACTCCCGCGTCTCTGTAGCCCAGAGCTTCGGCGACCGCGCGGTCATCCACGTTTTGGTCTCCGGCGAGGTCGGCGATCGTGCGAGCGACACGCAGGACACGGCTTAAACCGCGGCCGGAAAGGCGCAGACGCTCAGCCATCATGGTAAGGTATCTTCGCGCCTCGGTGCTCACCCCTATTTCGCGCCGCAGCATCTTCTCGGACAATTCCGCGTTACACTCCGCACCGACGCGTTCTTTGCGCTCCCATTGCCGCTCGCGGGCTCTTACGACTCGGGTGCGGATTTCCGCGCTGCGTTCTCTGGGAGTTTCGCCCAGTTCAAGCAGTTCCTGCGGCGTCAAACGCGGCACCGAGACGTAGAGATCCACTCGATCCAGCATCGGGCCGGAGAATTTTCTTCGATAGCGCTCCAGTTCCTGGGCGCTGCAGCGACACTGCTCAAGCAGATCACCGCGCCAGCCGCAGGCGCATGGATTGGCCGCCAGCACGAGCAGGACTCGGCTCGGGTACGTGACACTGCCCGCCGCACGGTTCACCGTGATGAAACCGTCCTCCAGCGGCTGACGCAGCGCCTCGATCAGATCCCGGCGAAACTCCGTGAATTCGTCAAGGAACAGTACTCCGCGGTGCGCGAGACTCACTTCGCCGGGGCGGATGTCGCTGCCGCCTCCGCAGATGGCTACGGTGCTTGCGGTATGGTGAACCTGCCGGAAAGGACGGTGCCGGTCAACGGGGGCCGACAGACCGACAGCGCTCCGAATCAGCAGAGTTTCGAGGAATTCGTCGTCGGACAGCGGCGGCAAAATGCCTTGCAAAGCACGTGCCATCAGCGTTTTGCCGCTGCCCGGAGAGCCGACAAGCAAAATATTGTGATGACCGGCCGCCGCGATTTCGAGAGCTCTTCTCGCGGTCAACTGTCCCTTCACGTCAGCAAAATCCGGTTCAACGACGCTTAACTTTGAAGGCGGCATGTTTTTGACGACTCTGGACAGCTCTTTCTTATGACGCAGAGAGAGTAAGAGGTCTTTCAGAGTTGGCACGCTGTATGCCTCAACGCCGTCGACCAACGCCACTTCCGCGGCATTTCCTTCGGGACAGAAAAGCGGCAGCCCCAGCGAACGCGCCAGCATCGCCGCCGGGACCGCTCCCCTGACGGGACGCACTCGTCCGTCCAACGCCAGTTCGCCCATATAAATCGCCGTGCCGTGCGGAGAACAATATCCCTTCTCGCAGGCCAAAGCAACCGCAATCGGCAGATCGAGCAAACTTCCTTCTTTGGGCAGATCGCCCGGAGCAAGATTGACGGCAATGCGGCCGTAAATGGAGATATCCAGCTCGCGCAGCGCCGCGCGCACACGCTCGCGCGATTCGCGCACCGCCGCGTCGGGCAGTCCCACGACCGAAAAGGAGAACATTCCCGACGTGATCTCCGATTCCACTTCCACTGGCAGCGCTTCAATGCCGCGCAGCGTGATGCCTTGTATTTCAGCAGCCACAGTCATCCGCTCCTTCCATTTCCAGATATCTGAGCCATCGCAAATGCCAGCGGCCATGATCCACATCGACGCTTATCAGGTCCAGCCGCCATTCGCCGCGCCACCGATGCTGCAGCGTATAGAGCTCGGCGCCGCGGATCAGACGTTTCCATTTGAGCGGTCCAATTGAATCCTGCGCTGACATGAGCGAATTCTTGCGCCGGCAGCGCACTTCCACGAAAACGAGCACGTTCTCTTCCAGAGCGACCAGATCCAGCTCGGAGAAACGCTCTCTTACGTTGCGCTCCAAAACCTTCAGCCCTTGCGCTTGCAAAAAATCTGCGGCCAATTGCTCAGCCCACCGGCCAATGGAGGCGCGCTGCTTCGTCAGAAAAAAAGCCCGCTCGGCCTGCGTCAGGATACCGCTCTCGGTATCTTTCGCAGGCCGCGCAGGCTTCAGCAGCTGCCCGATCCTATCTTTAAGATTCAACATGAGTTGTTTCATGACCGCGCCTCTTGTAATGGGGATTCGGAAGGAAGGTTACCTCCATGAAAAACTTCTTCTATGAATCGGCGTTGGTCCCAATTCGACGATCGCCCGGCAGTGCGCCTCGGTTCCGTAACCTTTGTGCCGGGCAAAGCCATAACCGGGATAGATGCCGTCGTAAACTGTCATCACGCGGTCACGAAGCACTTTAGCGACGACGGAAGCCGCGGAAATCTGCGGATAGATATCGTCGCCGCCGACAACCGCCTGCTGATAAACGTTCAGACCGGGGATCTCCTGGTTGCCGTCGACAATCACGCCGTCGACAGCAAGCGGAAGCTTTTCGACCGCACGGCGCATTGCCCACAAAGTTGCCCGCAGGATATTCAGTCGGTCAATCCGTTCGGCCGGCGCCGCCGCAGCGCGCCAGACGACGTTCAGTTCGAGCATGCGCGCCAGTACTTTCTCGCGCCGCCGCGGCGTCATCTTTTTCGAGTCGCGAAGCCCCAAACCGATCAAGTTTTCCCGCTGCTCTTCCGTCAGCACGACCGCTGCCGCAACGACAGGGCCGGCTAAAGGGCCCCGTCCGGCTTCATCGACCCCTGCCAAAATCACTCGTCCTCATCTCCATCTTCCGGTGCCTGAAGTTTTTCAGCCGCCGGCATCGACGGACTCTCCAACGAAAAATTGCCGAGCTTCCCCGTAGAGAATGATTCGAGAAATCGCCTGCCGGCAAGCGTGAAATCAACTGTCCCGCCGCTGACAAGACAGCCGAGACGACGCCCGACGGCTTCGAGAACGGCCACCGTGTCCTCCGGATCGGCGGGAACGCCCCATTTCTCTTCGATAAAGTGCCACAGTCCCTGCCGCTGCAGATAATCGATTAAAGAACAGGCGACCGTGTCGTAGCCGCCGATCACATCCGCCTTGGAACAGCCGAGCCAGGCCAGAGCTCTTTGGATGGCCGCGCCCGAGCGCGGGTTGAGGATGCCGGGCGAATCGACGACCAGAAAATCGCCGCCGCGATACCAGGAAACGCCGCGAGTGATGCCGGGAATTCCGCCAACCGGCGCGGATTTTTTGCCGATCAGCAAATTCAACAGCGCTGATTTGCCCACGTTGGGAATCCCCACGACTGCAACTCTCAGCTCGCGGTATTTGGGCCTGCAGCGTGTGAAAGCCTGCCTCAAAGGTGCGATCTGGCGCGACAACAAATCGAACGCCCATGCCTCGCGCTTGTTATTTTTATAATAACCGAGCCATTGCGCCGTGATGTCCTTGTCCGCCAGGTCCCGTTTGGTCATGACGATCCAGACCGGCTTGCGCCGCGCAAATTTTTTCGTCAACGGCGAAGCGGTCAGTTCGGGGGCGCGCGCGTCGCGGACCTCGACGATCACGTCCAGCTTGTCGAGAAGTTCTTCCAACTGCCGGGTTCCCTTGGCCATGTGCCCGGGGAACCACGCCGTCCTGCCCGCCATTATTTTACCAGCCCAATCCTGTTCAGCGGCCAGTAACGCAGGACCACGGGACCGCGGATGTTCTGTTCTGGTACGTAGCCCCAATAACGGCTGTCGGCCGAGTTCGGACGGTTGTCGCCGAGCGCGACATATGACTTTTCGGGCACAATGACCGGCGCGTGATTATACGTGTCGCGGAACGTCACGTAGGGTTCGTCAACTTTCTGGCCGTTGATCCAGACAATGCCGTTTCGCACTTCGAATTTATCGCCGGGCAGCGCAATCAGGCGTTTTACGTAATCGATGCTGGGATCTTCGGGATACTTGAAGACAAATATGTCTCCCCGACGCGGCGAACGAAGCAAATATTCGAATTTACAGACCAGGACGCGATCTCCCTCAAGGAGCGTGGGAAGCATCGAACCGCTGGGAATCCAAAAAGCCTGAATAACGAATGTCTTAAGCAGCAAGGCCAGGACGACCGCCCAAATCACGGTTTCCAACGTTTCACGAAGCCACGCCGCGGGAATCATCTTTTTCCAAAGCCTCACAGCGGGAGCGATAAGATTCTCCCACCATTCCCTGATCACCATACCATTACCTCCAAACAGAGAGTTCTTCTTCAAAATAAAGCACTCATCTTATTGAGAGCTTGTCCGCGTGAGCAAACCGCGCAGGGACAACTTCAAAGACTCGCCGGTATTTTTGCCGCCCGCTTCGCAGGCCGTGACGGTAAACGCCGGCGTGATCGTGTGCGTCTGCCAGCGATACGTGAAATTTCGATGGTCTACATTCAGACGCCAGCGCACCTGCACATTTGCGCTGAACTTCTCTCCTGCCGCGCTGCCGGAATGTCTGCCCAGCCAGCGCAGCGTCATGAAATGCGGTTCGGATAAATTCGAGGGCGTATAAACGCTCAGATAAAAGCTGCATCGCCAACGGTCAGCCCGAACTATGGCCGAATCGAGCCACTGCATCAGATTGTCCATGTCTCTTTTGGCCAAGTCCTGAACAGATTCGGTGCGCAGCGTATTGAAAAGCCCTGCCGAAAGTGAGAGGAGAATCGCCATGACGATCAAGACTTCCATAAGAGAAAAAGCTTGCTGCTGGCATCCCCGCATCATTTTTCCTCAGCCGCTTTGTCCGAACTTCTATATTCCGGAACGAACTTTGCAAGAGACGACATGATCTCAGGTTCCTCGAGAAGTGTTTTTATCTTGACAAGCATCCCTCTGACTTCAACGTGTCCTTCCGCGGAGATTTTTGCACAGAAAATTTTCGGGTGCGAAGTCGCTTCCACGTGCTTTTCATCGTAAAAAAGCTCTTCGGAGAGCTTCTCGCCCGGACGAATGCCGGTGTACACAACCTTGACATCACGATCTGGCTCGTAGCCGTTCAGGCGAATCATCGTCCGCGCAACTTCGGCGATGTTGACCGGTTTTCCCATGTCCAGAACGTAAATCCGCCCAGGCAGACCAATGGCCGCCGTCTGCAGAACCAGACCAGCTGCCTCCGGGATCAGCATGAAATAGCGAACCATCCGCGGGTGAGTCACCGTTACAGGGCCGCCCGCCGCGATCTGGCGCTCGAACTTGGGAACAACGCTGCCGCGGCTGCCAAGAACATTGCCGAAGCGCACCGCCATGTAAGCTGTCTGCGGGTAATCCCTCTGCAGCTCCATCAAAGCCATCTCGGCAATCCGCTTGCTGGCTCCCATGACGCTGTTCGGGTTGACTGCCTTATCTGTGGAAATCATCACAAAACGTTTTGTCTCGTACCTGCCGGCCATTCTGCCGAAAATCCACGTGCCAAGCGCGTTGGTGCGAATTGCCTCGCGGGCGTTGCACTCCATCAGCGGCACATGCTTGTGAGCTGCCGCATGAAAAACGATATCCGGGCGCCACCGGGAAAAGACTTCTTCCATCGCTCTTTCATCAGCGACGTCGGCAATCACCGGCACAAGTTTGGCTTGACACGCACTTTCCCGCAATTCCTCCAGCAGCGTGTAAATCGAGAACTCACCGTGGCCGAGCAAAACCAGAGCTGCAGGCGCATAAGGCAGAATCTGGCGGACGATTTCGCTGCCGATCGAGCCGCCCGCACCGGAAAGCAAAACTGTCCGTCCGCAAAGAAGCCGACCGATCTGTTCAGGATCGAGGCTGACAGGCTCCCTGGGCAGCAAATCTTCAAAGCGAACTTTGCGCAGTTTGTCCAGAGAGACCGTGCCGTCCGCGAGTTCCTGCAGCGAAGGCAGAATGCGGACAGAACTCTTCAGGGGCAGAAGTTCGTTCAGGAGGCGGCGGCTTTTGAAAGCTGGGACGGAGGGCAAAGCCACTAGAACGTCACTGACTCTCTCAGTCCCTACAATACTAATCAGTTCATGGAGCGTTCCAAGAACGGGAATACCGGCGACCATCTTCTTCGATTTGGCCAAATCGTCATCGAGAAAACCAACGATGTTGAAGTCGGAGTTATGCCGCCTCAGCTCGCGGGCCAAAAGCACACCAGCTTCCCCGGCGCCGACGATCAGAGTTCTTCTCTGCGGATATCCGTTGTGTTCCTGTAAAGTCAGCCGCCACAAGAGGCGCGGCAGCACCAGGAAAACAAAACCGCAGAGGAACAACATTCCCATAACACTCCGAGGCACCACGAACGTGGCGCCGCACCCCATATACAATCCAATCAGCACAGCACAGGCCAGCAAATAGGCTTTCATCAGAATCAGAAGTTCTTCGATACTCATCTGCAGCCAGTAAACCCGATAGATTCCGCCGATATAAAACGAAAACATGACGGCCGCAACGTAAAGCGGCCCCGCCTCCAAGATTCCATAAGCCGCCGCATGCTCCAAAAAGATCGAGAATCTCAAAGCGTAACTTACATACGCCGCCAGGCTCAGCAGAAGCGCATCGAGCAGAGCCACGCAGCCGTTCCGGGTACCCAAGCGGCGCCACGCCCTGACTATCCGAAGGCTCAGATTCTCCACTTCCGTTCCCCTCCAGAGCCGCCCAATTGCAACATTTTCCCTTTAAAATCTACTCCCTGCCCCTATCTTAAAATTTAAGGAATAATAAGCCCGCCGCCCGACTTTTTACCGCTCATGCGTTCAAGCCGCTGCAAATCGGCGGCAGAAGCCACATCAAGCCGGGGTTTCTTTTCCTCTTCCTCGATCATTGCTTTCACTTTTGCCTCGTAATCCTTCATGTTCTTCCGAATGGCCTCGGCATCGTTCTTGATCCAGACGATCATGCTGTCCGCGATCGATTTGAGCGCTTCATCATCAGGCATCTCTTTGATGGCGCCAAGGTCGAGCAGCAGTTTGTGTTCCTCTTTTACTGACTGAACAAGGTCATCGTCTGTTAAAAGCCCCTTTTTGTAAAGAGCGCGCGCCAGAATGTTGAACTTGCTCTTCATGTTTTCGTTGGCCATCGCCATGGCGTCCACACGCGAAAGAAGCATGGACAGTACTTCATCGAGACTGATCTGCATTGCCATTTTTACCACATACCTTTCATGAAATTTATATGCGTTTAAACGTTAAAGCGGAATTCTACCACATCGCCATCCTGCATGACATACTCTTTTCCTTCAAGACGGAGCAGTCCCTTGGATTTCGCCTCGGAGATCGAGCCGCAGGCGATCAGATCGTTATAGCTGACAATCTGGGCGCGAATAAAGCCGCGCTCGAAATCACTGTGGATCGTGCCGGCCGCCTGCGGAGCCAAAGTTCCTCTTCGAATCGGCCAGGCGCGCGATTCCTTTTCCCCCGCCGTCAAGAACGAAATCAGTCCAAGCAGACGGTACCCCGCGGAAATCAGGCGATCCAGCCCGGCCTCCTTCAGCCCGAGGGCTTCGAGATACTCCCTCTTCTCAACATCGGCAAGCTCTGCGATCTCCGCTTCGATCTGAGCGCATATCGTCACGAACTCCGCCCCTTCGGCCTTTGCATGGTCGCAGACCACCTGAGCGTACTCGTTCAACGCCGACGCACCGATTTCATCCTCGGCAACATTGGCCACATAGAGCATCGGCTTGTCGGAAAGGAGATTCAGCCCGCGAAGATACTGCTTCTCTTCTTCGTACAACTCAAGGGTGCGCACCAATTTGCCGGCTTCGAGCGTTTTCTTTGCCCGACGCAGCAGTTCGAGGTTGGGAGCCAGCTTTTTGTCGGCTTTCGCCAGTTTCTCCAGTTTAACGAGGTTCCGTTCCACCATTTCCAGGTCGGAAAGGATCAGTTCCAGCTCAATGGTCTCAATGTCGCGGGCCGGATTCACGGAACCGTCCACGTGGACAATGTTGGGGTTCTCAAAGCAGCGCACTACCTGAACGATGGCGCTGGCTTCACGGATATTGGCAAGAAATTTGTTCCCTAAGCCTTCTCCTTTGCTGGCGCCGCGCACAAGACCGGCAATGTCGTAAAACTCGACAACGGCAGGAGTGATTTTCACCGAATGGAACATATCGGAAAGGACTTTGAGACGCGGATCTGGCACTTCCACCACGCCAACGTTGGGTTCGATCGTGCAGAAAGGATAGTTCGACGCGTCCGCCCCGGCGGCTGTAATGGCATTGAAAAGAGTGCTCTTGCCCACGTTCGGCAGGCCTACGATACCTAGTTTCATAATTCTTGATATCCCCTTAAACAGTTTTTATTTTAAGAATTTCTATAAACAGTTTTTATTTTTAAGAATTTCTATAACCTGATATTTTTAGTTTACGACACTTCCCACGGACTTACATGTCAGGAAAACCTGCCTGATTCAAATTGCCGCACAACCTGATCCAGAGATTTGGATGTGACATGGACATACCCGTCCATCGCTGTTTTTATGCCTGTGTGACCAAGCAGCTTTTGAAGGCCTTGGGGCTGCATACTGCTTTCGATCGCTCCTGCAGCATAGGTGTGGCGCAAAGCGCGCATACAGAATTTTTCAATCCCTGCTTCGCCGCATAGCTTGTAAAGGCGGGTATCACAGCATGACCAGCCGGGAGCTTGTCCCGGTTCGCCGGCCGATATATTCCAGTGCTGAAAGAGCAGTGGAGATTCCTTCTGTTGGGGCAGTCGTTCCTGATTCCCTCTCACAAAATTCACAACCACAATCCAACAGTGGTATCGGACGGTAGCTTTGCTGCGTTTTCGGAGATCCGGCATGACGGAAATGCTGATTGTGCCGGTATTCCAAAGTCTTATTGACTGTCAGCGTCCGATTCTGGAAGACAATCGTGTCCCATGTCACCAGTTCAACTCGCCGCTATGCAAAGCAATTCCAAGGATCAGGCGTACTGATTGTAATTACAAGAGCACCGCGAGACTTCAAGAGTTTTCCGCCGTTTCCCTCTGGCAAGATGATGAATGCCGTCTGCCTTTGCCTTTAAGCTTTTTGCCCATTGTATACTCCTTTTCCACTGCGAGAAAGGAGCCTACCGCAACGTTATAGTTATAGCAGATAGGTTCTTTTCTCTCAAGCTGTTTTTACAAACAATCTTTTGCTGTCATACCACCAGTTTTGGGCTCGTGTAATGCTCAAACGCCTTCCTCTTGCCAGCATCTTTGTACCAATGAACAGAACAGGCATAAAAGTTCGCACCAGTGTGTGCGCCCTGCAGATAGGTTCGGAGTCTGCAGAAATCGAACGGTGACAGAGCCCACGCGGATAGATGGAAATACGGTGTTTAGTGTGGCGCAGCCTCTTCGATAATGTTGAAATTTTTTGTAAAGAGAATTGAAGGGGGAAAGAACGTTTAACTTCCAACGGACAAAATATCATGAAGTATTGCGGTTTTGTCGTGCCAGTTTTTCTTGGACTGACCGTTTTCCCTTTCTTATGCCTTAAAACCGCCCTCCTGCTTAAACATACGAATCAGTCCCCGGACTTGTCCTAAACTCTTCAAAAGAGTTTGGCTGACGTGGCAGTGCGACTGCGGTGCTCCTGCGGTGATGCACGTCATTTGTTCCTAAAAAAACTTTCAGCTGACAACGGACAGAATAATGCGGCATGTCACTGTTTTCACATTGAGATTGAGGCCGAAAAGAAGCGCCTGCCATATTGGCAAGCGCTCCAAAATACGTTGATCATTCGATTGTGATTTCTTGTTTTCCCGCGCTCTTGCGTATTAACGTCCAAACGCCGTCTACCTTGTCCCGCTGCCGCTGGAGCCGCACAAATGCCTGATAGAGATCAGTCTGCCGCCGTTCGATTGCCCACGGTTCTGATGCATACCGTCCGCTGCCTTGCCGATGGCCAGAGCTTCCCCAAGAGATCGGTGTAATCTTTGAGCACCGTTTTGAGAGATTGCTGGCAAACACAAGATTCTTGTACATGGTCTGATATTCCTCACGGTCCGATACGTCAATGTATTGCTTGCACTCCCGGAATAGCTTATATCGGCGTAGACCTATCAGGTAGTTCTTGCAAATATCTTTGGCGTACTCGCAGTATGCTTTGCTGTGCCGGATTTCGCGCTCGGCATATTCATCATCGACGTAAGTGGAGTTTCTGCGCTCCAGTTCGGGGAAGCGCTCCTCCAGCACCTCGAAAAACGCGATCGCAGTCGATTTCGCGCCGGGGCTGGCGAACGTATTTGTCGCGCAGCTCACCGTCAAGCTCAAGCTGCTCCCAGAAAGAGGTGCGCTTGTTCAGGCAGCAGCCTTCGTTAGCTGTTCGCTCAAACCTGCAGACCTTGATGGTGTTGCCGGTATCAATGTACTTCAGCACCCGGACGACATAGATGGCCTTCCCGTCGCACCGCTTGTAAAATCTTGCAAACACTAGTTTTCGTGCTATGCACAACTCTACTTCTGCTGTTTTTTCTCTAGATAACACAGATTTCGACGAAGAGAAAGCGCAGCGTAAAACCTGGGAAAGCGTGAGAGTTGAGAGAATAACAGGCACAGCTGGTGTCTAGTTATATGGCGTTTTTGAGATAATCACAAATGCGTTTGCTTCGATGTAAACTTTATTTAAAAAGCTGTCGTTTGTTGAAAATTCAGCTCCGAGCAGTAGCTTTCTTTATGAACTCCAGATAAAGGCTATACAGCACCGCACAGACCGGAACGCTGAAAAGCATTCCTAAAATGCCCAACGCCTCGCCACCAATCGTAACAGCCATCAGCACCAGCAGACAGGGAAGGCCAACAGACTTGCCGACTACCTTGGGATAAATCAAATTGCCCTCCACCTGCTGTAAAATGAGCAGAAAAATAACAAACCATACGGCCTTAATAGGTTCTGCTAACAGGATTAAAAATGCTCCAAGCCCACCACCAAGCCACGCGCCGAAAATCGGTACCAACGCGCTAACAGCGACAAATACGGAGACCGCGCCAACATGGGGGATTCCGAGAATTGACATTCCCAAGAAACACAGAACGCCGATAATGACGGCTTCAGTAAACTGCCCACTAACAAAGTTTGTGAAGGTATGGTTGGTCAGTGAAGCGATGCCCAAGAGCCTCTGAGCTCTCTTATGAGGGAGAACTGCAACAACAAGCTTCTTCAAATGCGCCGCAATAGCTTCCTTTTTCGCAAGCAGATACAAGGCAAAGACAAACCCCAAAAGTACATCAACCAAAACCGAGAGGACAGACGTTGCCGCCCCCCATGTTACTGTAAGAATCCCGCTTCCTTCATCGTTGATAAACGTTGTAATTTTCTCGATCATCAGGTCAGGGTCAATACTGTATTTTGGCAAAACGATATTATATTTTGCAGCGAATTGAACGGTGCCGCTCCACCATTTCCCGAGTTCCTTAACATAGATCGGAATATTTCGGATAAATTCATCGCCGAATTCCCGCAAGCTCGGGATCATCATAAACACCACAGCAAATAGAATCCCGAACATAAATACCGCACTTAACGTCAGGCACGCGGGTCTGGTCAGATTCTTAGGAGCTTTTCGGCACACTTTACTCCAGCAGTATTCCAATGGCCGGAGAACTACGTTAATTAAAAATGCAATCGCGCCACCGATCAAAAACGGAGAGAACAGCGCAAGCACTTTAACGAGAAACCTCATAACGACATCAAGGTTCACCAGTGCCCACGCAAATACAATGAGCAGCAACAATGCGCAAATAATGTATTTGACGATATCCTTGTTGAGCAAATTGCTTTCCTGCGGCGCAGAAATCTCGTTTCTACTGCTGTCTGTGCCCTGCGCTTTTTTCGCCATATTTCCTCCGTTCTGTTATTGTGCACATTCCGGGCTCACATCACATTGCCTGACTGTAATGGCGGATACTCTGTACACGCTTAGCTCAGAAACCGCGATCTCCAAATTTTGTGCAGTGAAGGAATCGCCCTTGATCGGGACTCTGTTGAGCTGCTCCATGACCCAACCGCCAACAGAAACGCTGTCAGACTCCAGTTTGACAGCAAAGAACTCCGTGAAATCCTCCAAACTGACGGAGCAATCGACGCGATAGACGTTCTCTCCCAGTTTTTCAAAATCCTCTTCAACCTCATCGTGCTCGTCCCAGATCTCGCCAACCAGCTCTTCCAAAATGTCCTCCACTGTAACAATACCCAGCGTCCCGCCAAAATCGTCCACAACAACAGCGATGTGGGACTTTTGATGCTGAAGCATTTTCAGTATGTCACGGATCTTTGTGCGTTGGTAGACGAACAGCGGCGTCGTCATGATCTCAGCAATGGGCTGGTCTGTCATTTTTCCGTTGACATAGAAATCTTTCTGACGGAGAACTCCTACCACCTGATCGATAGTATCCTGGTAGACCAGCAGGCGGGAGAACCGTGATTGTGTAAAGGCTTTGGCAATTTCCCCGTGATTCTCGCTGATACTCACAGCTTCCAGCTCGATTCGGTGCGTCAGAATTTCTGCTGCCGTCAGATCACGGAACTCAAGAGCATTTCGCAGAAGTTCACCCTCATTTTCATCAATGCCGCCGTCCTGCTCCACATTCTCCATAAAAAGAAGCAATTCCTCATGGGACATTTTTGCATCATCATCTGTCTTAAAGAAGCGGGAAACGATCTTTTTCCACTGAGAAAAAAGAAAATTCAGCGGCGTCAGCACCCAGATCCAGAGGCGGACAAAGGGCGCGCTGAACATGGCAAAGCGTTCCGGTGCGTCCTTTGCGATGCTCTTAGGGGTAATTTCACCAAAGATCAGAACAGCAATCGTCACCACAATAGTAGAAACTGTCGCACCGATATCGCCGTAGATTCCAACAAACAGAAGCGTACCTATCGAAGCGACCATAATATTCACAATATTATTTCCAATCAGGATGGTAGAGATCAACTTGTCATAGTCGTCTGCGAGATTGAGCGCCAGCTCCGCTCGTTTGTTTCCGTTATCTGAGAGAATTTTTAGCCGGGTCTTGTTCAAAGACGAAAATGCCGTTTCTGTTGCGCTGAAATAAGCAGACATGGCAATACAGGCCGACATTGCGAAAATACTTCCTAAATAATTCATACAGAACTCCTTTATTTCCTGTTTGTATATCGTACCACGCAAAAAAGACACACCCCTACCCTATGCCGCAGCAAAGGGCGTAGATATGCCAGATATGAACAGGATATATAAGAGCTATTAATGATATCGTCGCTACTGTCATACTCCACGAGTTTTTTTCTCCTCCTTCTCACTGCAGGCCATATTGACTGCCTGACATTTACACGATGCGCAGCCTTGCGTACTTTTATCATAGCATTTCCGTGGTGTAGATTTGGTAAAGAAACAGGTACGGCACAATGTCATTCTGTTAAAAGCCTCAGTACGCTTCTCCTCATAGAGTATAATGGTTCTGTAAAAAAAATTAGGAGAAACATGATGAAAAACTACCATCGACAAAGAGATATTCTGTTTTCGGTCATCGTCTTTTTCAGCACCTTTGCCATCAATCTTCTGCTCCAAAGGCTCTTTACAACGCAGACGCTGGTTCCCATGATTTTTGTGTTCGGCGTGTTTCTGATCTCGCTGAAAACTCACGGATATTGCTATGGCATCGTTTCGGCTATTGTCAGCGTATTTGCAGTAAATTTTGCCTTTACCTATCCCTATTATGCCTTCGATTTTTTCGTGGAAGAAAGCATTCTTTCCGCTGTCATTATGCTGATCGTCGCCGTTTCTACCAGTACGCTGAACATTCGAATCCGGGATCAGGAACTGCTTCGGGTGCGGGAGCAGGAGAAATTGCGGGCAGAAAGCGAAAAGGAGAGAATGCGGGGCAATCTGCTGCGGGCGATCTCCCATGACCTGCGTACACCCCTTACCTCGATATACGGGGCATCTTCCACGCTGATTTCCAAGTATGACGCACTTCCCAAAGAGCAGCAGCTGAAACTGTTGGGGGAAATTCAGGAGGATAGCGAATGGCTCATCCGCATGGTCGAGAATTTGCTGTCTGTTACAAGAATCGACAATGCGAGGGTTGAGGTCGTGAAAACGTCCACTGTTTTGGACGAGCTAATCGACTCCGTTCTCATGAAATTCGCAAAGAAGCATCCGAACCAGAAGGTAATCACCAAGATGCCGGATGATTTTGAGGATATTCCTATGGATTCTATCCTGATCGAGCAAGTTTTGCTGAATCTTTTGGAAAATGCCGTATTTCATGCAAAAAACATGACAGAGCTGGTACTATCCGTTTCCATTGCGGAAGACTTGGCAATATTCGAGGTGACCGACAATGGCTGCGGTATTCCGGAGGAAGCACTAAAGAAAATTTTTGTCGGAAGCTATAAAAGGGCTGCCACACCGGTAGATGGAACACGCAGTAATATGGGGATCGGACTTTCTGTATGTGCTGCCATCGTCAAGGCCCACGGCAGTGAAATTTCCGCAGAAAACAGAACGGGCGGTGGTGCTGTATTCCGCTTTTCTCTGAAAAAAAGGTGATGATGATGAGCAATAACAAATACAAAATCATGATAGTAGAGGATGAAGCAAATATTCGCAGCTTTATCAAAGTTAATCTAGAAACCAGCGGTTATCAGGTGATCTGTGCAAAAAACTGTGCGCTTGGTATGATGATGTACGCCTCCTATCGCCCAGACCTCATTATTTTGGATCTCGGCTTACCGGATCAGGACGGTTTGAACCTAATTCAGGAGGTTCGGGAAACTGATACTGTTCCTGTCATTGTGCTGTCTGCCCGTTCCAATGAAAAGGATAAGGTGGAAGCATTGGATTTGGGAGCGAATGACTATATCACCAAGCCGTTTGGCACCGAGGAATTACTGGCCCGCATCCGTGTTGTCCTTCGCAGCCACCGGCATAGCAAGGAAAACGAAAACACACCCGGCGGCAAATTTCAGCTTCAGGATTTGCTGATCGACTATGATAAAAGACAGGTTTTTGTGGGTAAAGACGAAATCGATCTGACCCAGATCGAATACAATATCATGGCCTTTCTCTCCTTCCATACAGGGAAGGTGCTGACATATGCCGCAATCATCCGCACAGTCTGGGGATATTCAGATTATGGCAGCGTCAAGAAGCTGCAAGTCAATATGAAGAATATTCGAAAGAAAATGGGCGTGACGCCCGGCGAAAAGCGCTATATCATCAACGAGCTTGGCGTCGGCTATCGTATGCTGGAAGATGATGAACCATAACTTCTGCTTAAAGAGTACACAGATGGTCCGCAAGTCTGGTATGTTTTACAGGCTTGCAGCTTCGTTAATGGCCTGCATTGTAGACCGCGGTGGACTGCTTGTTTTTTGAATACAGTTGTACCCACATGGCGGAGCTTCAAACTGAAAATCAACTCTGGAAGCTTGAAAATTTGCAAAATAGCTTGCGAATGCCATGTTACCAGTCTTGCAACTAACTCCAAATAAGATTGCAGACGGAGTTATATCATATAAGAGTTCTTCCGCTGTCGTTGCTCTCTTAATCCTTTTATACTTACAATGTAGTTTTGTGTCCTGTCAGCGACACAGGCCCCGCAGGTCGTACGGGCCATTCCGAGAGGGATCATAAGACACGCAACGCGAGGCAGAACGTCATATCACAGTCTCTGCAATCAGGCAACAACAGGGATCAGCTGAGGCTCATCAAAATTTTTCACGATTATCTGTTCAAGCCAGCGCGCTCCATTGAGCGCTTGCGTTACAGCACCAAGAACGCCGTTCCTGACACTCATCAGACACCTAACAGAAAGTCCCACTCTGTGCCTCTAGACAAAGCGGGCGTGGCTGCACAGAGACATCACCTTTGACGGCCAACCTCTGACACAGACTCGAGCGACTGCTTCATGCTCGTTGTGAATTTGATGTTCAAGAGGCACAGCTGTGACAGAAGCAGGCATCCGAAGGCAACTTGATTTTCAGCACCTTTGTTTTAGTGAACACAGAAGAGGCTGCTTCAAAAAAAATCAAAATATTTTCACGACAGAACGTCAGTTTCGATCCCCTATTTGCGGAATCAAAGCTGACGTTCTATCGCTTTTAAAAATGATATTCAAATCAAGTAACGCGTTTTGAGACGAACTCTTCAGTGCTCATGATTTTCTTTAAATAACGAGCATGGTGATATTGCTGTTTTCTGGAAACAAACTCAAAGCTTTGTAATTATGCTTCAGAATTAAAAGCAATTTGGAGTTTGATGTTAAAGACGGTGCAGCAGCGATTTTGAGGCTGGAGAGGGAAGCGCTTTCAGGAAGCTGACCATGAAACACTTCTCCATCCTTAAAACGCCGCACTTCTTTTTAAAACTGCAGAGTATGAGCACAGGACAACAGATTGTCAGTGGTTTTATTAATGAGAGGCCGTATTATTTTTCTGATATTGATGTTCTGGGACAGAAGCAAAATGTTCTTTTACAAGGTCTAAAATTCCCATCTTTTGTAAGGTGTCTTCCGTCAAAGACACTGTCAAGAATACTGATCCTGTGGTACGACCAATTCTCACGTCGCCGCCAACAGTAGCCAGGTTTTTGATTTCGTCACGCGTTAATCCCGTAGCCTGGGCTGCCCTGTTCACTGCCGATTCGATGCCGGCGTTGATACCGGAGCCGGTTCCCACTATTTGAATAGGGTAACGTCTGGCTTTTAATTCAGCTCCTTCTGCTTTTAGAATGAGTCCCGCAGCCTGATACTCTTCCGGAGAAAAAGGACGAAAACGGGAATGGATTTCACTGACAGCCGGAATCAAGATGGGGCCGTCCAACGTTAACCCTTTGAGAACCTTGATCCGTATTTTTACTCGTGCGCTGACGTCAATGGTATGACCTGCAAGTTCTCCGTCGCCTTGAGTCAGATGCACGTCACCGATGTATACGCCTGCTCCCGGAATTTTAACAGGAGAGATCACAATACATCCCTGTCCGACAGAATTGATGTCCATATGCCCGTCGGTCATGTCTGAAGCTTCACATGGCTCGTAAAGCTCCGTGCGGTTCAGGGAATCCAGCAAGTCTCCGGAATTCTTTGACGAAGCGATGTTCTTTGCTGGTGAACATGCGATGTTTCCCACCATGGGACGTACACGGATAATCAGATCTTCCAGATCTCCAGTTCCAAGAATTGTGGAGAGATGTTGGCGCGAATGTGGGGGTTTATAGACTTCCCCCCTCTCAGTTTTTCGCGCCACCTCTTGAGCTGCCGCGGCAGGAAGCGTTGCAGCCAGAGACATTTCAGGATTGCAGGCAACTGTATAACCGTTTTTGATGCTTTGTGGTGTGGCAGCAGCACCACAATAACTGCAATGAACGGCATCCTTTCCAATGCCTCTCAGTAAGGTTTCCGGCAAAAGACGGCCACAGCCGGGACATTTTGCCTCCAAAGAGGGATCCTTTGCATATCGTTCTGGGTAAGCCTGTCCTGTTCCCGAAGCGGCGTAGTGAGAGAGCACAGTAATCTCTTCGATGAATAATGCTACAGAATCGCCCGGTTCGGTGCCTTCTATGCGCACGGGGCAAGTCACTTCGTGTCCGCTTCTTATGGATGGTGTAATCATGGGGCCCCAGCATCCTGGAGCTGTGATAGCAATAAAACTCTCGCCGTCTTTCAGAGAGCCCCGCATTTCACAGTTTCCGCCGACGCTGTCACTATAACGATCGACCAGAAAAATACTTTCTTCTGACATTTTTATCACTCCAGTTCCTAGAGATTAGAAAAGGCGGGAGCTGAAAGAGGGGTCGTGTGGACCCCGCTGAGAGCTTCCCGCCTCCTTATTTAGGGCAGTCTTAGAAATGGAAAGGCTCAATCAAATATCTTTTCCATGAATTCTTGGGCGCATGGTCTTGTCACTTTGCTCACTGCAACCATAACAAAGACTGAAACCAAAAGCGACCAGACTAAAGGATTGAATCCCAGAGGATTAGGGTTGGGACGCATATAAAGGGCGATAAGACAGAGGAACCCTGAGATCATGGAAAGAAGGCCGCCGGTGGGGGTACCCCCCTTCCAGAAGAAGCCCAGCACGATTGGTACCGTAAAGGAGGCCGCGAACCCTGAAATGGCGAACATCACGATATCTTGCAGGAACGCAGGCGGATTGAGAGCCAGGAACATGACCAAAGCACTGATAGCGATAGTCGACACATAGCTGACGGTTTTGATGGTTCTCTCGCTTGCATTGGGATTGATGTTACGCTGATAAATATCCTTCATCAAGGCACCACTCGTGGAGAGGATCAGCGACGACACTGTTGACATTACTGCGGCAAAAGGGGCCGAAAGCAAAAGGCCGGACAGCACGTTACCAGTGTATTTCAACACGATCGTGGGGAAAATGGTATCGGGAACCGCTATGGCCGGAATCAACGCTCTGGCCGCCATGGCGCTGGCAAAAAGAGACAGGAACCAAACCATCGTAATGACGCTGATCAGTGCCCCAGCTCGTTTCAGGGAGTTCATGTTTTTCACGGTAAAAATGCGGGTTACCACGTGAGGCTGTGCCATTACGGCTACTCCAAGAACGAAGAAAGTGGAAAAAGCTGTCGGCAGAGGCAGAAAATTTTTTGGCCCCGGTGCCGAAAGGAGTTTGGGATCAATTTCTGCCAGCTTTTGTGCGATGCTAGGAAAGCCTCCCGCAGCTTTAACCATAACGATAGCTATGATAACAGAACCTGCCAGCATGACAAATCCCTGAATGATAGTATTGTAAGCTACACCGCGAATGCCTCCAACAGTAGTATAAATGCCTACGATGACAGCGAAGAAAACGATCGCCCACAGATAAGGCATTCCGACAAAGGTTTCCAAGATGCGAGCCGCGGCTACGTATTGTGAGACCATGTAGGCAATGCCGAAAACGAGGATAGAAATAGCGGCACAGATCCCCATCAGACGATTCTGGAAGCGTTCCACAAAAAGATCAGGGAGGGTGACACAGTGGTGCTGTGCTGCAAAGCGGGAAATACGACGTCCGACAGCTAACATTCCGATCATGCCGAGAACACCTGCGCCAGCCTGCCATAACAGTGCTGACCACCCATTAGAATAGTAGACAGCGGGAGTTCCGATAAAAGTGCCGCCGCTAGTCCATGAGGTTGCCCACATAAATGCCACCAGCCACGCGCCGAAAGAGCGCCCGCCTACAAAGTATTCTTCCGAAAAATTTTTGGCGTTTTTACGGCGATAGTATGCGTAAAGAGAGACAGCGATCAGAAAAAGAAAGTAAGAGAGAAAGACAAGAATGGTTACGGGCGAGCGTTCCATCAGCAGTCATCCCCTTTCATGATAAAGAAACTGTAAATCACAGTAAAAACGACCATAACAACCCATGGGACAATGACGCCCCAGACAATCCACGAGGGAATGCCGCCCAAGAGAGTAATTTGACTCGGTTCTTTGTTATAGCCCAGGAACCAGCAAAGTCCGCAGCATATGAGAATGTAAGCCATGGTGCTTGTTGCAGCAATTTTGAACTCTTTCAGACACAATAAATAATTGCTTTCTGCTTTTGTGTTTTTCATTCTTCAATCATCCTTTTATGCCACCTGTGATAGTGATTCTGCTTAGTGGAATCGCTAAACACTGACTTTTGAGTTTTGAAGAATCTGTAAGAGGATGGATGACTGGCGTTATGAGCAGTGTTTGGGATCTTGAGGCCGCTCTGCAGGAACGTATCCTAATTTTTCAGAAATGCCATGGGCGCAGTTTGTGATAAGCGTTTGCATTTGCAAGAATTCTTCAGAAGGCAAATTATATTTTAATGTGGCTAAAGCAACGCCCGCTATGACCTCCCCATGCTGATTGAAAACAGGAGCCCCTACTGCAATAACACCACGGTCTACCTCTTCGTCGCTGATTGAATAGCCTTTCTTTCTTATTTCAGGAACCTCTTTAAGCAAATCAGTCCAGTTTTTTGTTTTTTCGGTGAAAAAGTGTTCCTTTGTCTTCATGACTTCATTGGCTTGACTTTCTGGGAGATAGGCAAAAACTGCTTTCGCGGCAGCACCCCCGTTATAATAGGTGCTTTTGCCAATATCACAGAAAAAACGAACATTGCCCTTGCCGTCGACGCGGTCTATGAAAACGAGATGTTTTTCCATTCCAAGCGCCATTGTGACTGTTTTGCCTGATTCAGAAGCAGCTTTTACCAGAAACGGATGGGCTATGTCCCTTAAATTCAGGTTCTTCAGAAAGAAATTGCTAAGTTCCAGCACTCCCGCGCCAAGGCTGTATTTTTTGTTCTCTTGATTGACAGAAACAAGCTTCCTGTTACGAAGACTCAAAAGTACTTTATAGACAGTACTCTTGTTGATTCCTGTAAGTCGGCTTATTTCCGTGAGCCCCAGCTCGGAAGATTTGTGTTCGCTCCACACAAACAAGATACGCATAACATTCTCAGCTGAGTTTAATGGTTCCAACGCGATCATCCTCTACAAAGTAAATGACATAATTAAAGTGATATTATACTCTAACTTGATATTTGTTTGTCAAAAATTGGGAGGGCGGAGCTATATGGGTTACATATAGCAACTTCTAGTTCCACTAAGCAACCATATCATAAAACCTCCTTAATTCTTTGTCAAGAGCAAAGTTCTAAAATTTACACAAAGAACAGCAACCTGCCCCGCTGCTCAGCAGCAGCTTGGCAGATTTGGCAATTTTCCCCTTGATGATCTCTTCCGAGATCCGATAGCCCAGAAACTTCCCCGGGAGACGCTGCACCTGATCTCAATATTCGCGATCTGACGGCTGGTAAAGTTATCGATTAGTTTCCCTTTAAAATGAACCTCTAGATCAGGCCGTTGCGACGTTCTGCGATACCTAATTTCAACGACAAACTTGATGAGGATAGACAAGCAGACCACAAAAAATCTTCCGCAAAGGATTTTCGGAGTACGAAGCAAAGTTCACCGTGGCACGCGCACTGAAAATTTTACATTCGGATTCTTATTATTTTCGCTGCTGAAAATCAACGATTCGGCAAATCGCGCAACCTTTCAAATTGACGCTTGACACATCTCCAATGCAGGACTATAATGCCCTATGTCTTGAACGGGACGTAGCGCAGCCTGGCTAGCGTACCTGAATGGGGTTCAGGTGGTCGGAGGTTCGAATCCTCTCGTCCCGACCAGAAATTTCCAGCGGATGCCTCTGGCATCCGCTTTTTTCATAACTCAGGATCGACCATGACACAGACTTTCAACAACAAAATCAGCCTTGGCCAGAATTTTCTCAACAATCCAGAAGTCGTGCGCCGCAGCCTCGAAGCAGGTGCGCTCAATTCCACAGACGTTGTCCTTGAAGTTGGTCCAGGGCAGGGAGCGCTTACCCGTGCGCTCCTGCAAAGCTCCTGCCGCTTTGTGCACGCGTTGGAGATCGATCGGCGGCTCGCGCCATGGCTGGAGCCTCTTCAGGCAGGTTCCTCAGACCGTTTTGAGATTTTATGGGACGACGTTCTATCCGTCGATTTAAGGCGGCTTTTTCCGGTTCCCACGAAGGTTCTGGCCAATATTCCATATAACATCACGACCGACCTGATCTGGAAAATCCTCGTCGAGCTGGGGCCGAGCCGTCTGGAGCGGCTGATCCTTCTGGTTCAGAAAGAAGCCGCCGACCGTCTCGGCGCGCCGCCGGCGACAAAAGAGCGCTCTCCGCTCGGAATCACGCTGGAACAAATGGGCACGGTCAGGACGCTCATGAAAGTCTCGCCCGGCTCTTTCAGTCCGCCGCCCAAAATTTGGTCGGCGCTTATCTCGGTCGATCTTGCAGAAAATTTCGACCTCGCTGCTTCACCTCGGTGGCGGCAGCTTCTGGCCGCAGCCTTTGCCCAGCGCCGCAAAAAGCTTGTCAATAATCTTGCGGCCGCCGGCTACGACAAAAGCGAACTTTCCGCGTTTCTTGCAGCGGCCGGGATTGGCCTTGCCGCCAGAGCTGAAGAGCTGACTTCGTCTCAATGGCGTGCCCTGTATCATGAATTTGCGGCGGCCCAAAAATAAATTCCCATACATATGACGGGCAAACGCGCGGTGATCGTTGAGCATCGCGCGTTTGCCCGTCGCTTTCTTATTCTTCCGCAGGCAGCTGCCGTTCGCTCAGCCAAGCTTTGATGGCAGCGACGAAGCGTTCCCCGTACTCCGCAGCTTTGCGCTCGCCAACGCCGGAAACCTCGAGAAATTCATCGAGGCTTCGCGGCATTTTTTCGCTCATGTCGGTCAGCGCTGCGTTTGTAAACACCATAAAGGCAGGCACGCCTTTAGCGCGGGCAATCTCGAAGCGCAGCAGCTTGAGGCGCTCGTAAAGCTCCGGCTGGGAAGCGGATGTCATCTGCGCCTGCATGCGTTTTTTCTTTTCGCTGCGAACGGCCCGGTTCTCGATCTGCGGCAGCGCCGCCGTGAGATTTTTGCGGTCACGCAGCACTTCTACTGCCCTTTCGCCCAGGATCAGCCGCGGATACTGGCCTTCGGAACTGCTCAGATATTTTTCCTGCACCAAATAGAAGATGATGTCGCGCAGACGCCGCTCGGAAACGTTCGCCATGATGCCGTACGTCGTCAGCCTGTCAAGGCCGTTCTCGTGCAGCTTGAGCGCTTTGCTGCCACGCAGCACGTCCATGATGACTTTGACGCCCCAGGCTTCATGGGCGCGCTTCACGCAGGAGAGAATCTTCTGCGCGTCGATCGTGACGTCAACCTGTTCAAGGACTCTCTGACAGTTGCCGCAGTTGTCGCAGCGGGACGGCGGCTCTTCGCCGAAATATTTCAAGATATAGGCGCGCAGACAGACGGAAGTAAGACAGTAATTGATCATGCCTTTCAAGCGGATCCTTGCCAGTTCCTGCAGTTCACTCTGGTTCCGGTCGCCCGGCGCGGAATTTTCGCCCATATGTTCGATGAAGAAAAGCTGCGTGTGCACGTCCTGCGCGCCGTAGAGCAGGATGCACCGGGCCGGTTCCCCGTCGCGGCCGGCCCGCCCCGCTTCCTGATAATAACTTTCCATGTCTCCGGGCATGTTGTAGTGAACGACGTAGGAAACGTTCGATTTGTCGATGCCCATGCCGAAGGCGTTCGTTGCCACCATGATGCCGACGCGGTCGTTGATGAAGTCGTCCTGGCTGCGCGAGCGTTCGGCGTCGTCGAGTCCGGCGTGATAACGTGCGGCAAGAATGCTTTGTCCCCGAAGCATCTCGTATATTTCGTCCACATTCTTCCGCGTGGCGCAATACACGATTCCGCTACGCCCGGAAAAGTCCTTGACGATGCGCAGCAGCTCCGCCCGGCGGTTGGACGGATGGCGCACTTCGTAAAAGAGGTTTTTCCTGTCGAATCCAGTCACCACTCTATACGGGCGTTCCAAACCCAGCAGGTTGACGACATCTTCCCTGACTTCCGCCGTCGCCGTGGCCGTAAAGGCGCTGAGCACAGGACGTTTCGGCAGTTCGCAGATAAACGTCCTCACATCCAGATAACTGGGGCGGAAATCCTGCCCCCATTTGGAGACACAGTGTGCTTCGTCGACCGTCACGTAATCGAGCGGCGCGCCCCGCGCAAACTGCAGAAAGCTGCTGCTCAACAGACGCTCGGGAGCGACGTAGATGATCTTGTACTGTCCGGCTGCCGCCCGACCAAGGACGACGCGGATCTGCGCCGGCGTCAGCGAGCTGTTGATATAGGCCGCCTTGACTCCCATCTGTACGAGAGACATGACCTGATCTTTCATCAGCGACACCAGCGGCGAGACGACCAGCGAGACGCCGCGCCCCAAAAGGGCTGGGATCTGGTAGCAGATAGACTTCCCCGCACCGGTCGGCATCACGGCGAAAGTGTCCCGCCCGTCGATCAGCGCGTCGATCGTTTTTTCCTGACCGGGGCGGAAGGACGCATAGCCAAAGTATTGTTTTAGAATTTTCAGCTTTTCGTCCACTGCTTTCCGCCTCCGCTTCAAATGATCTTCACGCCTATTCTACACCAAATACGAAAGGGAGGCCCGCTGCGGGCCTCCCCTTTTCGTGTTCAGTGCTGATCGTCCAAAATTTCCACGTTGCTTTCGGGATTCGTCGCGCGCATCATCCTCTTGATCAGATAAGCGCGGCTGATATAGCCTTCCATCATGCCGTCTTTGAGGACAGGAGCGACTTTGATGTGCCTGCGGATCATTTCCGCCGCTACGACAAAATCCGTCTCGTCCACATTAAAGGTGACACAGCCGCGGTGCATGATATCCTTCACCAGCTTTGTGCCGACCGCAGCCAGACGCACAGAAAACTGCCCGTAATCGGGAAGGAACGCGGAAGAGGGCAGCTCAGAGACATAGCCCGGCAGCGCGGATTTAATGATGTCCTCTTCACTGACAAAACCGAGAACGTGGCAGTCCTCGTCGAGCACAGGAAGGCCTGTCATATGATGCCGCAAAAGCGTTTCGATCGCTTCCGCCACCGTGTTTTCTTCGTGCAGCGCCGTAAGGTCGCGGTCCATCAACTCGCCGATTTTCACAATACTCAGCCCCTTTAACGATCAATTTCGAATGGTGTTCCCTGCACTATAATCCTAGGATAATTTACAGATTACGTATATTGCCGCCGAAGAAATGGACAGAGAGATCAGCACAACCCGCAGTCCGATCTTCATGAAATATCCAAAGGAGATGCCGATATTGTTTTTCATGGCCAGATCGGCCATCACGGCGTTCGCGGCCGCTCCCAGATAGCTGCCGTTGCCTCCGAGACACGCGCCCAGAGCCAACGCCCAGTACAGCGGCACCGCCGGCATGCCGGTCGTCGAAGCGATTTCTGCAACGACGTAGACAAAGATCGCCGCAAAGGCCGCGCTGTTGATGAAGATGCAGGCAATGCCCGAAACCCAGAGGATACCGAGCGCCATCAGCAACGGCGAATCAGAAAAAAGAGAGGCGATGCCGTGTGCTATTGCGGTGATCACGCCAGTGGCGCGCAGCCCGCCGCCCATAACAAAAAGCGAGATGAAGTAAATGATCGTCGTCCAGCCGACTTCGTCGCGGATAACCGTCGCGTCGTCAATGCCGGTGATGACCAGAAGCACGGCCGCAGCTGTCAAGGCCGAAATCGAGGGCTCGATGTGGATCTGTTTCTGCAACACAAATGCGACGAGGACAAAAGAAATGACGATCAGCGCCTTGGTCATCAGCCGCTGGTCGGTGATCAGCTTCGCCTCGTCGACCTGGTTCAGGCGGGTCGTCGCCTCAGCGTTCACAGTACTCAGCTCGGCGCGGTAACAGCGCTCCAGATAGAGTGTGACGAAGCCCCACACAACCAGAGCGACAGGCGTCATCACTCTGATAAAGTCATTGAAGGAGAGTCCGGCGATGGAGCCGATAATCATGTTGGGCGGATCGCCAATCAGCGTTCCCGTACCGCCGATGGTCGAGGCAAAGCTCTCTACCATCAAAAGAGGGAGCGGTTTGAGGCCAATCAGATCGCACAGCGACAAGATGACCGGCGTTACTAACAGGATCGTCGTGACGTTGTCGAGAAACGCCGAAAGGAGCAGTGTGATAAATGAAATCGACCAGAGAATCAGACTGCCTCGACCGCCGGTCACTTTCACGGCCTTGACGGCGATATACTGAAACACGCCGCACTTCGACAGAATTCCTACGACGATCATCATGCCCACGAGCAGACCGACCGTGTTGTGATCAATTGCCGCGACGATTTGATCGCCGGAAAGAAGGCCGCTCAACGCCATCACCGAAGCGCCCAGCAGCGTGGCGGTTGTCGATTTCACCTTGCCGCTGGCAATCGAGACAATGACGCCGACAAAGATGGATAACGCCGCCCAAGCTCTGATGTCCATATATATCATGCCTCCTGAGCGAAATGATAGAGACAAGGCGTTTTTCCGTCCGGACAGTTTCTCGCTGGTCCGGGGAGCATACGTTTGGATTGCACAGCGCAGTATAGCTCAATCCGAAGAAAAAACAAGGTAAATAGCACATAAACAACACATTGCAAGTTACGTGTCAGTTCCTTGAGTTCATCGAAGCGCTTGCATAAATGTTCGGACATGGGCGGCAAAACATGCTGTCAGCCTGTCGTAAAGACAAAAGCAAGAACAGTCTCTTCGGTTATTTTATTTATTCTCGTTCCTTGCAGAACGATCAGCTTTTAAACCAGAACTTTTTCATGAGCGCATAAGAAAAAGGAAGCAAATAGAGGTACGCCGCATACGGGATAGCCCGAGCCGAGACTCCCAGCATCGCCAGCGGCACAGAACAGGCAATGCACCACGGGATCAACCCTGCTGTCACCACCGTCGAATTGGCAATATCCTGCGCCAGCTCGGAGCGACTGAGCCCCGCGCGTTCATAAGGACGTTTCATCAATTGAGCCGTCATCATGATGCCAATCGTCTGATTGCAGAAAATTCCGTTGGCTATAACACCGACCAGAGTCAAAGCGGCAAAAGAACCTGTTCGATGCATAAAGTCGGAAAGACGTTCCTGAAGACCATCGAGCATATGCGTGCCGTCGAAAATCCCCGAATAGCTTCCAGAAATAAATAGAATGGCGCACATGCTGAGCATAGACATCAGACCGCCGCCGTTAAACAGCGCCGCCGCAGAGTCTGGTTCGGCGGAGAATCCTAAGGCGGCATATCGAAACGAGTCGCTCCAAGAAGCGTGCTGAAAATACATCGTGCATCCCCAGGCACACGCAATGCTGGCAAGAAATGCATAAAGCGGGCGCACTTTCATCAGCGGCATCGCAAACATAATGACCGCGGGAGCGATCACCCATGGTGTCAAATTGAAACTTTTCTCCAACGACAGAATCAAGCCGCTGTCGGCACAGGGCATCGGATAGACCAGAGACAGAATATAATAGAACAGACACGAACAGACAATCGCCGCCAAAGAAGTTTTTGTCATCAGCCTGATATTGTCGTAGAGTTCGGTTCTCGTCAATGACGCGACAAGGTTCGCACAGGACGATGCCGGAGAACAGCGATCGCCAAAGTAGATGCCGGACATGATGGCGCCTGCGGTGACCAGCTCGTTGGCCCCGCCGCCGCGAGCCAAAGCCATCAGGGCAACACCAAGAGTGCTGGCGACGCCGAACGAGGTGCCGATTGCGTAGGACAATCCGCAGGAAAGCGCATAAGCTGCAAGGATAAACTGTGAAGGTTTAATCAGACGAATTCCCCATGTTACCAAGAAAGCAAAGGTACCCGCTGAACGCCACAACCCCGTCAGCATGCCGATTACCAGCAAGACACGAATGACAAGCAGTGAATTTTTCGCGCCCAGCCATGACATTTTCAGCAGACCGCTAAGAGCGTACCCCCGATGCAGCCCCGCGGCGGTAAAAGCGAAGTAACCGACGAACATTGCCCAAAGCATGGGCAGACCATAACCGAGCCCCACCGCCATTGCTCCCGCGAAAAGGACAAACGCTGCGACAATATCCATTCCAGCACCTCTGCAATACCAACTCGACCGATGAATAATCTGACTCTAAAAATCGCAACAGGGAGTGTCAGCTGCTTTATTCCTGAGTCTGCCGTTTTCCTGACACTGTGCGGCGCTGCCTGCATTTTGCCTCATGCGCTGCACGGATCTATGATACAATATTTTCGTGGTTTTATGGAACGATTTCAACGCCTCGTTCATTTCTTCATGATAATTCGGAGGCTTTCATGGATAAAGAACCTTTTTCTTTGTTCCCTCGCTGGAGCGCCCTGCTTTTTCTGCGCCGTTTCATTGCGCAGCCGGGACAGATCGGCAGCGTCGCGCCCAGTTCTCACTTTCTCGTTCAGGAGATGCTCAAGCTGTCGGACTGGCCCGCAGTGACCGATGTTGCCGAACTCGGCGCCGGTACCGGCGTTGTAACGGAAGAGCTCCTTAGAAAAATTTCTCCCACGGCCCGCCTTTCTGTCTTTGAACTGGATCAGAAGCTGCGCGAAAAAATCGAAAACAAACTTGAAATTGACGTGTTCCCTGATGCCTGCGACCTTGCGCAGGTCATTAAGCCACGATCGCTGGATGTGATAATCTCCAGTCTCCCATGGACAACACTTCCCAAAGAAGTTTCCGTTAAAATTCTCCAGGGCGTGCTGACTTGTCTGAAACCCAGCGGCCAATTCATTGCCTATCAATATTCCCGACAAATGTACCGCCTTTTCTGTCGTCTTTTTGAATCGGTCAGAATCTCATTCGTATTTCGCAACATTCCGCCTGCGTTCGTCTATAATTGCCACACGCCGCGAAACCATGCCGAGAAAAAGGCCGCGTTCTTTTTCGCACACAAGCTTGGCGGACGTCAAGATTTTTCGCAATAACCGTTCTTCATCTGCCGAGAATCGCTTCCTTAGCTGGACGCACGTCTTGCGTTCGCCATCTTTTCGAATGGTGACAGGCGAACGCTTTAATCATTTATGCGCGTCACTCAAAATATATTAAACACTTTATAAATATTTATCAACGTCAAGCAAAAATCAGAATAATATATAGTTAATTTTCGTCTAAAATCAGCAAACAGCAACAACTACAGTTAAAGTCAACATCCATAACTTATAAGCAAAACGTGTATACATATAAGCGCACTAGACTCAACAGGAAAGAGTGTTAAAATGAATCTGTAATTGATGTGGTATGTGTTCGGTTTGGAGCGGTATTTTACCGCTAAATCTCAGGAGGTGTTTTGCTATGGCTTTGGTAAAACGTAAGTCTGACAATGTACTCCTTCGCACGGCACTTGAGAACTTCTACGGCGCTGCTGAGGAAATGGGGCTTGACGAGGGAATTACCGACATTCTCGCCCATTCCGAGCGCAAGACCTGCGTCTCCGTCCCTGTTGAAATGGATGACGGTTCCTTTAAGGTCTTTGAAGGTTTCCGCGTCGCGCACAACAGCGCCGTCGGTCCCGCCAAGGGCGGCGTGCGTTTCCACCAGGATGTCTGCCTTGATGAGTGCGAAGCTCTTGCCTTTATGATGACCTGGAAGTGCTCGCTGGCCGGCATCCCCTACGGCGGCGGCAAAGGCGGCGTGCGTGTCGACCCGACCAAGCTCTCCAAGAAGGAACTTGAGCGCCTGAGCCGCACCTATGCAGCCCGCATCGAGCCTGTCGTCGGCGCCTGGACGGACATTCCCGCTCCCGACGTGAACACCAACGGTCAGGTCATGACCTGGTTCATGGACACGATCAGCCGTATGCGCGGCCGTCTCGAACCCGCGATCTTCACCGGCAAGCCCATCCCGCTCTGGGGATCCAAGGGCCGCAACGCGGCCACCGGCCTTGGCGTCGCCACTTGCGCCATCGAGTTCATGAAGGCCCTCGGCAAGGACATCAAGGGCATGAAGTGCGCCGTGATGGGATTCGGCAACGTCGGCTCCTTCGCCGCCAAGACCCTCGCCGAAGCCGGCGCCAAAATCGTCGCCATCAGCGACATCACCGGCGTTTACTACAGCGAGAACGGCATCGACATCGCCAAGGCTTTCAAGTTGATCGGCACCAACCCCAAGAAACTCCTCACCGGTCTCGACAAGGAACCGGGCGTCAAGATGATCGATTCCATTCAGACGTGCGATTGCGACATGTTCCTGCCCTGCGCGCTGGAAGGCGTCATCACCGAGAAGAACGCCGGCGACATCAAGGCCAAGTACATTGTCGAAGGCGCGAACGGCCCCACCACTCCCGAGGGAGACGCTATCCTCGATCAGAGAGGCATTCTTGTCGTTCCCGACTTCCTCGCTAATTCCGGCGGCGTCATCGGTTCCTACTTCGAGTGGTGCCAGGATCTCGGCGGCTTCTTCTGGTCCGAAGAGGACTACAATAACCGTCTGCTGAACATCATGAAGGACAATTTCAAGAAGGTCTGGGACTATGCTCAGACGCACAACGTGAAGATGCGCCGCGCGGCGTTCCTGGCCGCCATCAAACGCGTCGCCGACGCTACGGAGATGCGCGGAGTCTATCTCTAGGGCTGACCGTCCAGCTGTCGTTATATCGGAGCAACAAAAAAAGGACTGCTTTCGGCAGTCCTTTTTTTGTTGCTCATCATTTTGCAAAAAAATCAGTATCGCTTACAAGTACGAAATCATACTTGACGGGCCGTGCGCGGACACTTCATGCTTTTGCATTGAACTTCTTAGCTCTCTGACTTTCGCTGCCGGCGCTCCGATTCATCTTGGAACTCAGATCCCGAAGCTCTGATAAATCTGATTTTACAATATGGCCATCGATTGCCATTTTACGAAGCTAGGCGCTCATATTATCTGCGCGGAGCAGAGCTATTTTTGTTTTTGCCACGTCGAGTTCTTTTTCATCTACAAAAACTAGCTGTACCGGACGCCTGCAATTTCTAGGATCTGCCATGGGACTCCTCTTTACGCTTGAGCAGATTATTTCCAACCATTCTTAATGTTTTTTTAATTTATTGCAATGCAGTTCACTGTACGCTTCTATATCATCATGCAGAGAATAGACTTATCAATTCCTGTTCGCAAAACTTCATCCTCGTGGCGAAGTCGTCATAATCTGGTGCATCCACAGGGATTTTCAATCCATGCTTGGTGATGCTGATATCGTCACGCGGCAAAACATTCGCTTCATAGGACAAGCCGCAATTCATCCATAACTTCAGTTCATCAGAGCCTTCTGCTTCTGGGTAAAGATAGTAGCCTGTTTTGGAGTCAAAGCGAAACATATATGCAAGCACCTGCAAATAATCACGATTGCCAATATTGTCGATTGGCTTATATTTAGCGTCCGCGATGACGCGTGTCTCGCTATCACGGCTGATAAAATCGGGATAAATAAGACCGATATTTCTATTAAAGAGTCGCTGCGCATCTTTACCGCTCTTATTCATTGGATGGTAAAAGACATCTTCAAGAAGCAAATTGATGTACTCTTCCCACAGCCATGCGCCGTCAAACAGTATGCCGTATATCTGTTTTGAACCCAAACCAATTTGATGTTTCTGGCAGCGAAGAATCAAGAGACACAGCTTCTGTAAGGCAAAATATTCTTTGAAATAAGCGTGACGAACGGCATTCTTTTTATTCTGTTCAATAATCTTCTGCCGGTCATAAGGCTCATATTTCAAAGTTGCATCTCTTACAAGCTTTACCTCATTTTTCACCTTGACAAGGAGTTTGCGTCCGTAAGGCTTTCCTTTAATAAATTCTATGGTATGCCGCACCAGCTCCATCAGACTGTTATCATAAGAAAACTCTCGCTGGCTGTATGCAACATTTCCTACAAATGGGATGTTCTTCTCTATATGTCTTGTGACATCAATTGTACCCTTTACATTTCCATCATTGTACCTGTGGCGGATATACTTTTTGAACAAGCCCTTCCGCATCGCTGCTTTGAGGTAATACGGAAACAGAAACAGCAGAAAATTGAACAGCCGATTGTCTTGATTGGCGTCTGCATCCAAATCCACGATGTTCGGAAAGTCCAAGACCTTATCCAAGAGATACTGAAAAAAGTAATCCTTGCCCTCTCCGCAGAAGCGCGACTCAATAACAAGCCGCTCATCACCACAGCCGAGAAAGCCCATCACATTGCCGGAGCGATAGGTGTCGTTGACGCTTTGGAGTATCATCTGATCCTGTGAAATATCCTCAGCGTCTTTTATGGTTTCAGGAAATACGAATACACCTTCACGCTCAAGCTGCGCCAACGTTTTATCTGCAATTTTGCCTGTCAGCTTCTCTACTTGAGAAAAGGTATCTTTTTTCTGCTGCGAGTTATCCTTGATCCTGAGCAGCTTCATTCTCATCACCTCTGGCAGGTTTCTGATAGCCGTATGCCCTTGCGAACCGATTCATAATTCCTTCCTCATCGTACATTCCCTGAATGTATTCCTGCAGGAGCGGTTGCAGATAATCAGTCCAAAGCTGGTCAAAATCAAGTGTTTTCAACTTCAGGAAGTAAGACGCTCCGATCTGATAATTTTCATTCAGATCCTCGACCTCTGCGATTGCCTTATTGAGCGCAGCCATCCTTCTGATTGCTTCAGCCTCTAATTCCTCGTTTTCCAGCGAGGCAAGCATTTCAAGACGCTCATCCGCTCTGAGTTCCACGAAACGGAAGCGACGGCGCATGGCAAAATCAAAGCTGTCCACAGAGCGGTCGATATCGTTCATGGTGCCGATGATATAGACATTTTCAGGAATATAGAACTTTTCGTCAGGGTCAGAGTGCAGATTAGAATATTGCGTGGAGATTTCTCCGGCTTTGCCGCGATAACCGGGATCTATCGCAAAGAACAGTTCACCGAAAATCTTTGAAATCTCGCCGCGGTTGATTTCATCTATGATGAATATGTATTTTTTCAGTTCCTCCTGTTTTGCCTTTGCTTTTGAAACTGTACTTTTCTTCGCTTTGATTGCTTTATAGATAGCAAAGTCATAGGAGTATCCCTGCGTTGCAAAAGTCTTTCCGAAAAAGGTCGTAATATCTTTTATCTTCTCAAACTTCTGCCCGGATTCCAGCATCTTTCTTACTTCGTCCAGATTCAGAGCGAGCCTATTGACAGTCGCGTTTCCGGGAATGGAAATATGGATATGCCCTTCATCCACGCCGGTAATGGTAAACTCATTCCCGTTGATCGTCTTAAATTTGTCAACGCCAAACGCCACATCGGAGAAAAATTCCGTCATGGACTCCTGAACTGAAACTTCCTTTTCTACCGTTTCCCTGGACTTTTGAGAGTCCTCATAGTTCTTTCTGGCGCGGGCAACAAACTTCTTGAAAATGCCATCCTGCAATTCAAAGCCCATCGTCCCGTCGTCATTGACCTTCGGTCTCAGACCTTCAACAAAATCAGAGTAGTCATAACTCGGATGGAACTGAACAAACTCTACCTGCCTTTTCTGATCGTCAGTAAGGAGCGTGTAATCGTCGAAGTACCCATTGCTGATAATATCCGCAGCGATCTCCTTGGCAAGGTAGGACTTGCCGGTACCGGGCGCACCTCTGAAAATCAGATTTTTTGATTCAATCAGCATGGAAGAAAACGGATTTCGGTATCCCTTGAACTGTTGAACAAGCTCTTCCTGAACAGCAGTTTCCGTTTCTGCCGCTGCGGTTTCCTTCTCATCTTTTTCGCGGTATGTCAAAATGAACTGATCTCCCGGTTCACCGAAACGCTTCAAACATTCCTGAACGAAGATAATCGTAGAGAAGATATTCCAGCAATAGATAACAAACTGCCGTCCGTTGTCATAGCCGTATGTCAGGTACTCTATTGTGTTGCGGCGATTCTTGAAATCGTCAACACTCGCATAAATGCCTCTGATTACGTCGCTGTCCGGGTTATATTTGCAGACAGGGAAGTTCTCCTTGTCCTCAACCGATAATGCAGCAAGCTGCTTCTCGAACACCTGACAGGCAATGCGGGGCAAGGTTTGATTGGAATTTCTTCTTTCGCCTTTGCTGTAGGCTCGTTTGATTGCGTCTCCATTTGCCCTCTTGAAATAGGCGTCCAGCGGCTTATAGTTATCACCGAGGTTCAAATTATCCATTGTAAAGCGTTCATCCGTTGACTGTACACTTTCGGCAGTGATAGATAACTCAAATTTTTCTTGCTGCTTTGTCTCGATGGAGAAGCCTAGCTTTTCCAGATAGTTCTTTGCGTCAACGCTGTTAAAGGATTCTGTTGAAATATCTGTGCCGTTTGCCAAATGCTCAGCTACGGCCACCACATATTTCGGCGGATACCGTTTTCCGTCCTCGGTCACGAGTTCATATTTCGTGCTTTGATTATGGAATGGTACTCCATTCTCATCGATGTACTTTAATGCATCGAGAATATTCTGTTTTTTGAACTTTGATATAGCCACGCGATACCTCCTCAGCTGTGTGCACACAGAACAGAACATGACAATTAAGCGACTTTCAAGCGTGTTGTCGAATTTTTCTTGCATTAAAGCGTATTCTCTGAACAACTGGTGACTCAGCGTTTTCTACTGTTCCGCCGACTTCATTCTCCTCGCCTTACAGAGCCCCCAATAAACGTTTTTTGCCCCTAAACAAAACAGACGGCACTTAACCGAAGTTGAGTACTGTCTGTTTGTTTTCCAATCCTGTCTGGCGGATGCCGATCTTGTAATCCTCTCAAATTACGGTCTTATCAATACACAGCCTCAGCAGTCCTTCTTTATTGTTCATCATTGCATCAGCGCTTCAAAAAAAGCGTTTTCACATCGATCTCCTTGTCGATCATGCCGTTGTCGAGCAGGAACTGTTCCGTTTTCTTCAGGTCTTCGACATCTTTTTCTGAGACGTCCATTGTGAAATCGTACATGGGAAACATTTCCTCCACGGCCTCCAAGTCCAGACCGGTAGCTTCGGCTGCCATCTTCACAGCTTCATCGTGATTTTCAGCAATGAACTGCAGAACCGAACGCTGCGCTCTCTCAAACGTTTCAACCAATTCTTTGTTCTCGTCGTAGAACTTCTGACTGGTGGCAGTGACGATGAGCGCAGCGGTCAATCCGCAGCCGTCGGTGATCAGATGCTTGCCTGACTTCATGCAGTTGTAGGCGCTGGGGCCAGCCAGCAGCGCCGCATCGATCGTTCCGCCTTCAAGAGCTGCCAGAGCGGCGGGAATTCCCATGTTGACAAATTTAACGTCGTCGATGGTCAGTCCGCCGGTTTTGAGGTACGCAACCAGCAGTTCATGCAGATTGGTGCCTTTGGGACCGGCAATAGTCCTGCCTTTCAGCGCCGCCGGCGAATCGATGGCAGCGTCGTTGGAGAACAGCATGAATGCCTTGGGAGAACGGCTGTACATGCTGATAATCTTGACGTCGGCACCGTTGGCCGCCGCAAGGATAACCGAGGTGCCGCCAACCGCGTTGAGGATCTGCAGGTCACCGGAAGCGAGGGCTGCCGTCTGCTGCGGCCCGACGGTCAGGTTGGCGTAATTCACCGGCAGTCCCAGTTCTTTAAAGTAAGCGGCAAAGCTGCCCCGCGCTTTCTCGACGATTGAAGGTACGTTCAGCGGCGCCTGCACGTAGGTGAAGTTCATTGACTTGACTGTGCGGGCCAGACTTGCCGCCCCCAAACCACCGACATTCAGCGCTGACGAACAGATTCCAATGAACGCAAGACGCTTCGCCACAGAAAATAATCTCATAAAAACTCCTCCTTATTTAAAATACAACTTTAAAAGTATAATTTAAACTGTAATTCCACAAATTTTGATTGTTCCCGCCCAACGCTGCTTATGCAGAATTTTCGCTCATAAAGGTGATATTTACAACAGCGCCAATGAACGATTTTCCTTCGTTTTTTCTGACATTTTTATCTGTTGAATCTCACTTGGAATCACTGACTACCTGCGCTATAATGTGTATGTTTCATCTGGAGTCGCATTTCAATTATTTCAGAAAGGATGTTTCGGAGATGAAAAAGTGTGCTGCACTCGTTTTATTGTTGAGCCTGACGGTTCTGCCTGCAGGCGCGGCGGAGATCAATGCCTATTCGATCATGCCGGAGAAGTACGTTTCCAAGGTCACCCAGGCTTTTGAGCAGGAGACGGGGATTCACGTAAATTTCCTGCGTCTGTCTTCCGGTGAAGCCAAGACACGCCTTGAGGCCGAAAAGAACAATCCTCAGGTCGACGTGCTGATCGGCGGTCCCGCTGACACCTATGAAGCGATTGTTAAGCAGGGAGTCTTCGAGAAGTATCTTCCCCAGGGCGTCGAGGCGATTCCGGCCAAGTTCCGCAGCGCGGACGGGTACTGGACAGGCATCGGGCTCATCCCGCTGTGCTTCCTGACGAACGAGAATTTCCTCAAGAAGAACGGGATGCAGGCTCCCGAAGCCTGGAACGATCTGCTTGACCCAAGATACAAAAATGGCCTGCAGATGGCGGACGCTCGCACGTCCGGCACAGCGACGGAGCGTATTTTCTCGCTGGTGAAGATCATGGATGAAGATGAAGCTTTCAAGTATCAGAAGAAACTGCACGCCAACATCCAGATGTACACAAAGAGCGGTGCGGGCGGCGCTATGCCGATCGCGACCGGTCAGTGTGCTTCCGGCATTTTCTACATCGTCGATGCGCTTGACATTCAGCAGCAGGGTTACCCCGTAGTGATCAGCTATCCCAAGGACGGCGTGTCCTACGGCATCGAAGGCTGCGGTATCGTGCACGGAGCCAAGAACCTTGAAGACGCCAAAAAGTTTGCCGACTGGATGGTCAGCAAGAGCTTTGCCGATTTTATCGTCGCCAACAAGATCAACTACGTTCCCACCCGCACCGACGTCAAAACCGACAATCCGCTGCTCGACTTGAACGCCATCAATCTTATCGAGACCGACGTGGCCTGGAAGGGCGCTAAGCGCGACGAATTCGTGGAGCGCTGGAAGAACGAGGTCATCAAGTAGCGTGGCAATTTATCCGGGGCTCCTCGCGGAGCCCTTTTTTTGACGGTCCGGCAGGCTGTCGTTCCATCGGAGGCAGCCCGTACGTGATATTTCGACTGAAGCAGGTGAAAAACTTTGACGCACAGTCTTTCTACTCGCCCCCGTTTGGATCCCGCCACTCGGGCCGTGATTGCCGCGCTCTGGGCCGCTCTGGGAATTTTCGTGGTCTATCCGGCTCTTCGTTTGCTGTGGATCGCGTTCTGGGTCGACGGCAGATTTACTCTTGCCAACCTCGCCCCTGTCCTCACCAACTGGTACGACCGGCAGGCGCTGATTAACAGCTTGCTGCTGGGCGGCTGCGTGGCCGTTTCTGGCACGGTCTTGGGCTTTATTTTCGCTTATGCGGTGACACACCTTTCTCTGCCGGCTTGCTTTAAATGGCTGATCTCCATCATTTCCATGCTGCCGTTGATTTCGCCGCCTTTTACCAGCAGCATTGCGCTGACGCTCTCTCTGGGGCCGAACGGCCTTCTGATCAAGCTGCTCGGGCTCGAAAACTTCAACTTCTACGGTTTCTGGGGCACATTCCTCTCGGAAACACTGACGTTCTATCCGGTTGCGTTCATGACGCTGACGACGATCCTCAGCCGCATCGACTCCAATCTGGAGGATGCTGCCTATTCGATGGGAGCGTCACCGCTGCGGGTCTTCCGCACGGTGACGCTGCCGCTGTCGGCGCCGGGGCTGGCAAACGCATTTCTGCTCGTCTTCGCCTGTTCGCTGGCAGACTTCGCCACGCCCTTGGTTCTGGCCGGACACGCGTTTCCCGTGCTGCCGACGCAGGCATATCTGCAGATCACGGGCATGTACGACCTCAAGGGCGGCGCAGCACTCTCCTTCGTTCTGCTGGTTCCCGCGCTCATCGTCTACGCGCTCCAGTACTGCTGGCTGAGCAAAAAGAGTTTCGTGACCATTTCGGGCAAGGCCGGCGGCCGCAGCAGCGTAAAGGGACCGGGGCCGCTCCCTTCTGCCTGCATTATCGGCCTGATCTCGTTCGTGTTGATCTTCGTCGTCTACATTTACGCGCTGATCTTCTGGGGGTCGATCGTCAAAGTCTGGGGCATCAACAACACACTGACATCGGAAAATTACGCCTACGTGTTCAATTTCGGACGTAAGGCAATCAAGGACACGCTGATCATTGCCTGTATCGGCACGCCGCTGGGCGGCCTGCTCGCCGTTCTGGTCGGCTACGCTACAGAACGTCTTAAGGTCAAAGGGCATAAGACGCTGGAGACGGTTTCGCTGCTCAACTTCGCGCTGCCGGGCACGGTAGTCGGCATCGCCTACGTGATCGCCTTCAACGACAAACCGATGGTGCTGACGGGCACGGTCTCGATCCTTGTCGCTTCCTATGTGTTCCGCTACTCCTCCGCCGGCATCCGCAACGTTGTCGCTTCACTGCAGCAGATCGACCCGTCCATCGAAGAAGCTTCGGCAAGTCTGGGCGCTTCCCAGGCGCGGACGTTCTGCAAGGTGACGCTGCCGTTGGTGCTCCCCGCCATACTGGCGGGCATGCGCTACCTGTTCATCCACTCCATGACGGCAATCAGCGCCACCATATTCCTGGTCTCCGTGCGCTGGAGCCTGATCACAACGCGCATCCTTGAGTGCATGACAGAACTTCAGTTTGCGCAGGCGTGTGCCTTTTCGATCGTGCTGATTGTGCTTGTTTTCGTCGCCAGCGGCGTAATGGCGCTTCTGGCTCGGATTCTGTGCCGCACCGGAAATGCAGGAGGAGGAATTCGCTGATGTCCGTTTCACTGACTCTAAACGATATCAATAAAGTTTTCATGAAGGATGGTGAGAAATTCCACGCCGTCCAAAACGTCAATCTTTCGGTTACCACGGGAGAGTTTTTGACCTTTCTCGGCCCGTCCGGCTGCGGCAAAACCACGACGCTGCGCATGGTCGCCGGCTTTGAAATCCCCTCCTCGGGGCAGATCCTCATGGGCGGCACGGATATCACTGCCATGCCGGCCAACGAGCGCAACATCGGCTTCGTCTTTCAGAACTACGCGCTGTTCCCGCACATGAAGATCTTCGAGAACGTTGCTTACGGGCTCAAAATCCGTGGACTCGACCGCGTCGAGATCGCCAGGAAAGTGCGCGAAGGGCTGGCGCTCGTGGGACTCGAAAAGGCCGAAGACCGCTATCCCAATCAGCTCTCCGGCGGCGAACAGCAGCGCGTGGCGCTGGCGCGTGTCCTCGTTCTGCGTCCCAAACTGCTGTTGATGGACGAGCCTCTTTCCAACCTTGACGCCAAGCTGAGGATCCACATGCGCGCGGAAATCCGCCGCATTCAGCAGGAACTGGAGCTGACCTGCCTCTACGTCACTCATGATCAGAAAGAAGCCCTGACCATGTCGGACCGCATCATGGTCATGAACCGCGGCCGTATTGAGCAGGTCGGCACGCCTATGGACATTTACGCCGATCCCGCGTCCCCCTTCGTCGCAGATTTCATCGGCCAGGCTAACCTGATCCCCGGCGTCCTCGCCGCGGCCGAAGGTGATATGGGCGTCTTCGAAGTTGCAAGCTGCCGGGTCAGAGCTCGACTCGGCAAACAGAATCCGCCGCAGGTCGGAAAGGACGCCCTGCTAATTGTACGCCCTGAGAACCTCAGCCTCGAAGGCCAGGAGAACAGCCTGCCAATCAGCGTTTTGTGCTGCCTCTTCGAGGGCGACCGTCTCGACTATCACGCCGAGCTGTCTGTCGGTGCCCCTCGCTCCGTCCTGAGCCTATCCGTTCCTTTTCTGCCCGGCACCCAGATCCGCGCCGGCGGCGCCAGCGCCCAGGCCTCTTTCGATCCTCGCGGCGCAGTGATCATCGCCGTTCCTCGCCAGTGATCCCAAAAACGGCAGCATCAAAAGAAGGCGCCGGACATTTTCAAAATGAAAACGTCCGGCGTCTTCTTCATTACATCCCCAGTGAATTCATTTCACTTTTACTCTTCAGCAAGTTTTACTCTCCGCCCAGCGGCAGGTTCTTCGAACGCGGGGCAGAGAGCGGGAATTATCGCTGGTTTTTGTCCCGTTTTCGGTTTATACTGGGAACGACAAGCAAGCATACATATCGGTGCGTTGGTGCAGCCGGTGCGCCGTAACAGGAGCGAATTATGACGACGAAAGAAGAAGTGCTGAAGATCCTTGAACTTTCGCAGGGGCAATATGTGTCGGGCGAGGAGCTGGGGCATCGGCTGTCGTTAAGCCGCAACGCGGTTTGGCGGGCAGTGAAGTCGCTGCAGTATGACGGCTGCTCGATCGATGCCGCGACGCGGCGCGGCTACCGCCTCAACGAAACGCCTGACAGGCTCTCGCCGCAGGCGATCGAAAAATATTTTTCGCGCCGGGTAGACTGTTGGAACATTGAAGTCCGCAAAACTGTAACCAGCACCAATACGGTGCTCAAGGCACAAGCTGAAGTCGGTGTGCCGGAGGGGAAGATTCTCGTCGCCGTGGAGCAGACGGCCGGCAGGGGGCGCATGGACCGCCGCTTTTACTCCCCTGCGGGCAGCGGCGTCTACATGAGCTTTCTTCTGCGTCCGCCGTGCAGCGCCTCGCAATCCCTGTATATCACAGCGGCCGCCGCCGTAGCCGTTGCGGAATCTATTGAAAGTGCTGCAGAACAGGAAGCGCAGATCAAATGGGTCAACGACGTCTATCTGCGCGGCAAAAAGGCGTGCGGCATCCTCACCGAAGCGGCATTCGACATGGAGACGAAGCGGCTTTCCTACGCAGTGCTCGGCATCGGCATCAACATGCGGCCGCCGGCGGACGGCTTTCCCGATGAGCTGAGTCCGATCGTTACAAGCGTCTTCGACAAGACGAATTACGCCCCTGCTCTGCGCAATCAGATCGTTGCGGAAACCATTGAACGCTTCTGGCATTTCTACGAAGATTTGGGCGAAAAAGCGTTTCTGCAGGGTTATCGGGAACGCTCTTTCCTGTCAGGCAAGGACGTTTACGTTATCAACGGAGCGGAGCGCCAGACGGCACGCGCGCTGGACATTGACGACGAGTTTCGGCTGCACGTTCGCTACGAAAACGGCGCCGACGAATACCTGCAGTCCGGCGAGGTCTCCGTGAAACCCCGCGGCAGCACAGCTTAGAGAAAAACGGCGAGACTGGATGATTTTTCCGTCTCGCCGTTTCTCTTTAAAAACTCCAACGCCTGTAAACCACCATGACGGCGGCGAACGCCGCGAAGCAGAACATTCCCGCCCAAAGGCTGCGCTCGCCGTGAAAGGCCGTACCGGGCGGCGCATCGAAGGGCACGCCAGTGGCAGCAGCAAGGCCCTTGATGTTTAACAGGTGCACGACCGGATAGCCAGCCTTGAGAGCTCTGCCGATCACGCCGCTGCCGGCGTGGCCGAAACGGTGCAGTCCGGGGCTCAGACGCAGAATGTCATTGCCGGAGCCAAGGTTGCTCTCCGAACCGCCGATACTGATGAGCGCCTTTGCGTGATGCTGGGCAAGCAGTTCCATCTTCCACTGCACCACTTCTTCGAGAGAACTCTTGACAACCAGCGGCACGCGGTTCGCGTCAGCGGCAGCCCGCAGCGTCATCATGGCGTCCTCCGGGATGCCGCCGCCAAGGTCGCAGCCGCCGCCGGGCGTGTAGGCATATGCCTGCGTGCGCAGGAAGCCGGCCGCGCGCAAACTTCGCTCAAGGACGGGCCAGGGAAAGCGCGGGTCGTTGGCGCCCCAAGTCGAGGAGCCCAGAGAGACCACGAACAGCGGCTGCACGTCAAGCGATTCCAGCGCTCTAAGGACGTTGAAGGCCATGCCGGGGAACGACGAGGACGAATAGACAGCCACGCAGTCGCCGGGCTGCACGTTCAGCGATTCCATCCAACGGCGCACTACTACCGACCAACGCGGGTCACAGGCTGTGCGTTTGGCGGGAAGGGCGCCAAGCGTCGTGCTGAGGGGACTCCACTCCAGACCGATGAAACCGGTCCGGTAGGGGTCATCGCTTCTTTCGAATTCGCTGCCGCCGCGCACACGCAGATCGTAGAGAAAATCCTGCGCTTCGCGCACAGAACTCATCAGCTTCTGCTCCCGAACCGACAGACCGCCGCCGGAACAAAACCAGAGCGCGGCCGAAACGGCGGCCAGCGCCAGCAGAAACAGGCGGTTCCGCCGGACGGCGGCGCGCTGGCGATTTTTGTACTCTTCAAGATCGGCCAGCTTCATGACAGCGCGCCCCCCAATCGAAACAGCCACTGCGACGCAAAAGCCGTCAGCACAGAAACGGTTGTCAGCGCCGAGAGAGTCTCCATGACGCCCTGGCGCTGGATGTCGGCGGCGATCAGACCGGGAATGACCCAGCCCAGCCATGGCAGCGGCTGCCAGAAATTCCCGGCTGCCAGGCGTACAGCCAAAGCCATCAGCATGGCCCAGCCGACGCGGGCGCGCCCGTGCAGCCCCCAGCGTTTGACGGCAAGGTCAAGCAGCGGCCAGATCAACAGCGCGGCAAGCAGGCTGACGCCGACTCGAAGCGGGCTGTACAGCGTCAGCGCGATTGTTCCCGCGGAAACAAGCCCGCCGCTGCCGTATCCGGTGCGCCAGTCATAGATCATGGAGACGGCGATGCCAATGCCGATGGTGAGGATGCCAAGATCGTTCACAGCCGAAGTCCTCCTTCTTCGCAAGTCAGTTTGAGAACCAGCGGCAAGCCGTAGACGGTGTTGCCGCAGCCCAGCCAGCGCGCGCCGTTAAGCCGGCAGGCCAGCGCGTGAGCATCGCCGCCTCGCCAGAAATCGCAGCGCAGCTGCGCGCGCGGCGGCCGATCGCCGATGATCAGCACCTCGCGCCATGGATGTTCGCACATCCAGCCCTCAAAGCAGCGGAAGCGGTCGACACGGTCGGAACGATGGTTGAAGAGGACGCCTGTCTCTTCCCTGCGCCAGCCCGTGGAGCGAAACAGTTCTTCCGTCGTGACGACGTCGTTGGCCGAGAAAGCGAAGGCCAGCTCTCCCCTGCCGACGTCGAGCACGCAAAAATCCGCAAGATCCGGCGGCAGATTTTTCATGGCCTCGAGACAGAGTTTTTCGTCAAGAGAGCAAAAACGGCACACTGCCAGCGCCAGCCCCATGTTGGCGCTGAGATGCGGCGGCAGGTCCGGGATCCTGTGCGCCGGCAGAATAATAAGTTTTTTTTCTTCTGCAAGAAGCCGCATGGCGGGATTTTCCGCCAGTTCCTCCGGAACCGCTACGACGCCGCCACGCGGCAGAGCATGCGACAGCGCCCGCAGCACGTCGAGTTCACCAGGTCCCCAAAAAGCTTCGTGGTCGGGCCGGATGTTAGTCAGCACGGTGACAGTGGGGGCCAGCCACAGGGCGCACAGCCCCTGCAGTTCCGGGGAGACGGCGCTGTTTTCGAGGACGACGGCTTCGGCGTCGGCGGGAAGCGAGCCCAGCCACCATTTCATCTCGGAAATATTGGCGGCGCTGGGACGCAGGATCGGACGCTCCGAATCGGGCCCCAGTTCGCGCGGCACAACACCGGTGATGCGGCCATAAGCGCGACAGCCGCAGGCTCGCAGCGCCGCGTGGATTAGCCGCACGACGCCGCTTTTGCCGCGGCTGCCTGTAACGGCAACGCGAATAGCAGCGGGCATGTGTCATTCCTCCTTATGTTATTTCTTGATAGAAACAGTCAACCAGTTTGCCGGGCACTGCGAGGGGGCAGTCGTTCAAAACATACTCGGCTGCTGTACGGTCCGCTTTATGAATCTCACTCGCAGCGCCCTTGCATTTGTTCTTCTAATTGAAATAGTATGATGATACAAATAACTGAAAATTCCATTGAAAAACTGCCGCTAAGCCAGGAAGACCTCGCGGCAGTTTCTCCGTTCTCTAGTCGTGGCTTTCGTAACACCGAACAGGCACGTCCCCCCACAGACGCTCCACCTTGTAGAACTCGCGGGCTTTGACGCTGAAAATGTGGATCACGAGGTCGCCGGCATCGATCAACGTCCACTGAGAACTCATCGCACCCTCGACGCGATAATCCTCGCGCATCATGTCGAGACGATCAGTGACGGCATTGACGAGCGCGCTCATGTGTACGTCTGAGTTGCCGGAGGCGACGATGAAACTGTCAGCCAGCGAAGTAACTGCACTGACGTCCATGGTGACCACATCCAGCGCTCTCTTGTCGAGGAGCGCGTTGACGATCTCCTCTTGGATTCTGTACGTGTTTTCGTTCATAAAATGACTCCTTTGCTTCACTGCCGCACGGTCATGAGAGCTTCAAGGCGCTCCATCACGTCTTTACTGTTGTTCTTGCCGATGATCAGCGCCGCGGAATAGGTGATGTTTGCTTTACGGACAAGCCCTTCGGAGATGCCGCACAGTCTGGCGAGATTTTTAGCTAGTTCGGAGCTGCCTTTTTCCGGGTACTGAACCAGGCAGTAACGGAAATCCGCATGTTTGGCATTACCGGTAAAGGCGACTGCGATGCCTGCTTTTTCAAGCAACATTGTGAACTGTTTTCCCAGGCCTGCCGTTCCCGTGCCGTTCAAGACGGCAATCGGCTCTTTGAAACGGGAGGCGATCTCTCTCAGGTCCTCCGACTGCTTGACGGAACCGACGACGAGGTCCGTCTTGGGCGTCAGCGAGCCGTTTTTGTCTTTGGAATTTTCACGGCTCTTGCCGGCGCTTAGAACGGAATTGGGATCCATTTCCTGCGACGCCCGCTGCAGGTCCGCCACAAAGTAGCTTAGACCGCCGATGTAGGCGGTTGAACCAGGCATCGTAAAAAAGCGCACGTTGCTCAGCTTCATGTCTTTCAGCTGTCCGGCAAGCTGCAGCGCTGTCTTGACGGGAATATCAGTCTTAATCTCCGAAAGAACGAGCTCAATCAGTTCGGGGATTCGCGGTAGAATTGCCGGCGATTTCACCTTGTCAAGAAAGGCTTTGGAAAATTCCTGCTGGCGTTTCATGCGGCCGATATCCCCTAAACTGTCGTGCCGAAAGCGCACATACTTAAGGCCGTCGGCGCCGTTCATGTGATGCTTGCCAGGAGCAAAATTGATGTAGAGGTTCTGAGCGCGGTCAGTGTACTGCATCTGTCGCGGCACGTTGATATCTACGCCCCCGATCGCATCGACGATCTTAGGAAAAGAAGCGTAGTTCAGGACCAGATAATAGTTAACGGGCACTCCCGTCAGATTGATCACTGTATCGCGCAGCAGCTCGATCCCGCCGAAAGCGTAGGCATGATTGATCTTTTGGGGCTGTTTGCGTCCCTTAATAGAAACCCTGGTATCCCGAGGAATCGACATAATTGAGGCCGTTTTGCGGTCAATATCGACTCTGGCCAGGATGATCGTATCGGAACGATGGACAGCTTCGACCTCGTCGACACCGAGAACCAGAACGTTCACCGTGCCATGCTGTTCGTCAAAATTGATATTTTTTTTGATCTCCCCTACGTCCGCCGTAACGAGCGAATACAAACGGTAAGTGGCGCCGACTGCGAAGGCGGCGAGCGCAATGAGGACAGTGAGGATTATGTTTCCGCGTCTCATTTTACCAGGACCACATCCCTTCCACGATCTTCGTTTTTGTACAGACCTCGCTTGTAAATATACTGCTCAACCGGATGCGGCAGCAGGTACCTGAGGTTTTCTCCGACCGCGACACGGTGGCGGATCTCAGTGCTGGAAATAGACAGCAGCGGGATCTCGAGGCGCAGAACGCGCGACCGCACCTTTTCTGGGAGGTTGTCGAGATTGTAATGTTCGTAGTCGTAGCCAGGACGATTGGCGGCTACGATCGTGCAAAGCTCGGGAATTTTCTCATATTCTGTCCAGGTGTTCATGCTCATCAGCGCGTCAATGCCAGTAATGAAGAAGAACTCGACCGCCTGCTCCGCATACCAATAGCGCATCTCACGCAATGTGTCCACAGTGTGGCTTGGCTCTTCCCGGTCGATCTCAAGACGAGAAACCGAGAATCTGGGATTGTCGAGCGTGGCCAGAAACGTCATCATATAGCGCTCCTCAGCGGGAGTGACGGAACGGTAGTTTTTCTGATAGGAAATTCCGGTGGGAACAAAAATGACCTGCTGCAAGGAAAGCCTCACGAGCGCTTCCTGTGCTGCCAGCAAGTGTCCGAAATGGATAGGGTCGAAGGTTCCGCCCATGATGCCGATACGCAGCACCGATGCCTCTTCAGCCGGCATCGTCATAAAGCTCTTTCCGGTTCAAAGGTGAACGACGTCTCACCGATATTGACAGTGTCGCCGGTCGTCGCGCCGGCCTCTTCGAGCAACTCTTCTACCTTGAACTGCCTCAGCAGGCGCTGCAAGCGCAAAGGCGCTTCTTCCTGGCTGAAGTCGTAGCGGGCCACGGCTTTTTCGATGCGGGGGTGGAGGACGCGGTAAACTTCCTCGCCTTCTTTGACGATGCGGGGCTTGGCAGCGGAAATCGAATCGATGTCAAGAGGAATGTCGTAGAGACGATATGAGCCCTTGGGGCGCGGGTTGGCGCGGACAACTCTCACGATCTCGTCGATAAGGGCCTCAATACCGTCGCCTCGAACCGCGCTGGTGACGATTACCGGCAGCCCTTTGGCCGAGAAAAACTCCCGCAGCTGCTGGACCACGTCTTGATCGGAAAGCAGATCGACCTTGTTCAAAGCGATAAGGCCAGGACGCTCGGCCAGTCCGGCACCGTAGTGCTGGAACTCTTCGAGCACTACGTTCCATTGTTTCACGATGGTATCGAAGTCTCCGTCTGAAAGATCGAGGACATGAATATTCACCCGTGTCCTTTCGATATGACGAAGGAAGTACAATCCTAATCCTTTATTCTCGTGAGCGCCTTCGATCAGGCCGGGCACGTCGGCGAGGATAATCTTCTGGTCGTCGACGGCGAGGACGCCGAGATTAGGCGTCAAGGTCGTAAAAGGATAGCCAGCGATCTTTGGGTTGGCGTTGGAAATGGCTTTAAGCAGGCTGCTCTTTCCGGCGTTGGGAAGGCCGACCAACGCCACGTCAGCGATCATCTTCAGCTCGAATTTGACATCCCGCTCTTCGCCAGCCTCCCCTTTTTCGGAAAAGCGCGGAGCGCGCCGCTGTGAACTGGCAAAATGAGCGTTCCCCTTGCCGCCGCGCCCTCCTCTGGCGACAACGCAGCGGTCTCCCGGTTCAACAAGGTCGGCCAGCGGCGCATTTGTATCGGCATCGTAAACGACCGTGCCGCAGGGGACGTAAATCGTTAGATCCTTGCCGTTGGCGCCGTAACACTGGGCGCCGCTGCCGGACACACCGCGTTCGGCAGCGAAACGGCGTGTGTACTGATAATCAGCGAGTGTCAGCAGATTCTGCGCGGCCTCGACGATGACGCTGCCGCCGTTGCCGCCGTTGCCGCCGTCCGGTCCGCCCTTAGGAATAAACTTCTCGCGGCGAAAGCTGACGCAGCCGTCGCCGCCATGACCGGCTTTAACATGGATTCGCACGAGATCAACAAATTTCAGTGTGAACACCTCTTTTATACTACTTCATCAATAAAAAGCCGAACATAAAAGTGCTGTGAGAGCGGTTTATAAAGCACGCTGCGCAGCAGTCGAAAAAGTTTTGAGCGACTGAATTCTCTCGCAGTGCCCGGCAAACCATGTTAATACTTTCTATCAAGAATCAGTATTATTCAATAAATAAACGCAATGGAATCGGTTATAAAAAATGGACCCCTGCAATACAAGGGTCCACGAGAAATCGAAGTGCCGCAGAGCGGCAAAGGGATTTACTCGACTCCGACGACTTTTCGAGCACCCTTTGTAGTAAACTTGACGACGCCGTCCTTGAGGGCAAAAAGCGTGTAGTCTTTGCCGAGTCCGACGTTTGTACCGGGATGGAACTTGGTGCCGCACTGTCTGACCAGGATGTTGCCGGCCTTAACGACGCATCCCCCCGACTTTTTGACGCCCCGGTACTGGGGATTGGAATCGCGGCCGTTGGTGCTGTTTCCCTGACCTTTTTTATGAGCGAAAAACTGCAGATTCATTCTTTCAAAGAGCATTACAAAGACACCTCCAGATATTTGACGTAGCTTCCGTACGACTGCGCCGTTTCATAGAGAGCGCGGGCGATTGTTTCCGAGAGGACGCGAACGCTTTCGACCTCCGCGTTGTCCCAATGCAGCTCGATCAAAGCTTTTTCTTCCTCGATCTTGCATTTCGGGTTCTGCCCGAGGATATCCGCCAGCCCGATATGCAGCGTCTGCACAAGGACGCTGACGGCGGCGCATACCACGTCGGATCCTGACTCCGCGCAGCCGCTGTGGCCGTAGACGCGCAAACCAGTCGGGATTCCGCCGCGGCGATAGACTTCGATGACCGTCACTCAGCGTTGACGCTGTTGATCGTCACTACCGTGAATGGCTGGCGATGGCCGCGGAAGCGGCGCTGGTTGGTTTTGTTCTTGTACTTGAAAACAATAACCTTCTTAGCCTTACCCTCTTCTTCCACCGTGCCGGTCACGGTCGCGCCGGACACGAAGGGAACGCCGACGGACACACCGTTGTCTCTGCCGACCAGGAGAACCTTGTCAAAGGTCACGGTCGCGCCGACTTCAAGACCTAATTTTTCGACCAGGATCTTCTCGCCGGGAGCCACTCTGTACTGTTTGCCGCCTGTTTCAATGATTGCGTACATATTTTTTCCTCCTCTCGCTGGCGCAGGTACTCGAATGAGTTTATAACCTCTGCCATGCGGAATAACTACGTTATTTTATCCGTTGGCGACGAATTCGTCAACAAAGACTTCATCACACTCTTTTCTCAAAGGAAAAGGAGGGCCGCAGGCCCTCCTTTTGGTTATTTATCAGTGATTCAGCGTTTTAATTCGGAATCAGAACCCCGTAACCGCCGGCCTCGCGCTTGTAAACGACGTTGACTTTGCCGCTTTCAGCGTTAAGGAACATGTAGAAAGAATGTTCAAGAAGATCCATCTGCATCACAGCTTCGTCAGGTGTCATCGGATAGAGGTCAAAGTGTTTTTCCTTGACGATCGTCCCTACCGGAAGCTCGTCAAGCTCCGGCTGGTCGTCAAAGGAGAACTCCCGGTCATGCGTCTTTAAATGGGCCCGGTCCACCAGATACTCCTTGTGGCGGCGAATGCGGCGCTCAAGATTTTTGAGAGCCAGATCAAAAGACTTGCGCAGATCCATGTCTTTTTCTTCACCGCGCATGATCACGCCATTGACGTTGGCCGTCACTTCCGTAATATACGTGTTCTTGATCATCTTCACAAGGATCTGACTGTCAATGATGCGCGGGAAAAATTTTTCCATCTTGGAAAGCTTCTTATCCATATACTCCTTGAGGTCAGCAGGAACTTCAACATTTTTCGTCAAAAAACGAATCTCCATGCGTACTTCCTCCTTCCGGTGTGCAATCAGTTACTCTTTGTTGCAAAACTATTATATCACTCCAATCATATGCAGACAAGTCCCGCCATAGAAATATTTAAAAAGTTATTGTTAACTGGATTTTCACTGTGTTTTCTGCTACATTGGATCCATTGTAGCTCATTCTTATCCCACATAAGGAGTGGTTCATCATGTCACTGTCTTTGTCTCAGAAGGCCATGAATCTCAAACCGTCCGCAACGCTTGCCGTCGGTGCGCTTGCCAAAGAAATGAAGCGCGAAGGCAAGCCCGTAATCTCTTTCAGCATGGGCGAACCGGATTTCACGTCGCCGAAGGCCGTGCTTGACGCCGCACACGATGCCATTAATAAAGGCTACACGCATTACACCGCCAGCACAGGCATTGCCGAACTGCGCGAAGCTGTCTGCGCTTATTACAAAAAGCATTTCGATCTTGAATACGCTGCTGCGGACGTTCTCGTCGGTTCCGGCGCAAAACCCGTTCTGTACTGCGCGATGGCGGCGATCCTCGATGAAGGCGACGAAGTTCTTATTCCCACTCCAGCTTGGGTCAGTTATGTCGAACAGATCCGCCTCTGCGGCGGCAAGGAAGTTCTTGTCGAGTGCGGCGACACCGGCAACGTGCCGACGCTTGAGCGCATGAAGGCTGCGATCACGCCGAAAACGAAGTGCATTCTTCTCAACAGCCCCAACAACCCTACCGGCGCAGTTTATGACGCAGAGACGATGAAGGGCATCGCCCAGCTCGCGCTTGATCACGATTTGATCATTGTCAACGACGAAATCTACGAGCGCCTCGTCTACGGCGACGCAAAATTCAGCGAGATCGTCGCGCTCTGCCCCGCCGTTAAGGACAGGACGATCATCATCAACGGTGTCAGCAAGGCGTTCGCCATGACAGGATGGAGAATCGGCTATGCGCTTGGTCCTTCGAAATACATCAAGGCCATGGGGAGCATTCAGGGACATCTGACCTCCAACGCCTGCTCCATCGCCCAATACGCCGCTCTCGGCGGGCTCAAGGGCGCCGACGATACCGACGTCGAAGAGATGCGCAAGGTATTCAGCGCCCGCCGCGACCTGGTCTTCTCGCTGCTCGACAAAATCCCCGGCATTTCCTATACGCGTCCCGACGGTGCGTTCTATGTGCTGATCGATCTCAAGGGGCTTCTCGGCAAGCATCACAACGGCGTGCTGTTGGCCGACGACGCCGTGTTCTGCTCTGACTTGTTGAAGACAAAGTACGTCGCCGCCACACCTGGCAGCGCTTTCTTCGCCGACGGCACGATGCGCATCGCTTACGCAAACTCCGAAGACGATATCCGCGAAGGCCTGCGCCGTTTCGCCGAGTACGTGTCCGAGATCAAGTAGATTCGATTCGTTTCTGCAGGGGAGTATTTCCGTTGCATGGAATACTCCCCTGCTTCATTTCGGACACCGCGTCCACGGGTTCCTCCGCCGCTGGCGATAACAGGCTGTCGTGCGGGAACTTGCGGACTTGCGCCGTACTGTAAAATGGTGTATTCTCATCCCGTAATTTTCATTCCGGAAGCTTCATAAATATCAACGATCAGGGGGAATCAGTATGTTTGAGAAGTTGTTCAGGATCAAGGCGGCAGGCAGCTCCGTCCATACGGAGATCATGGCCGGAATCACAACGTTCATGACAATGGGGTACATTATTTTCGTCAATCCCAACATCATGGCGAACGCCGGCATGCCGTTCGACGCCGTCATGGTGGCCACGTGCTTGGCCAGCGCTCTCGCCACGGCGCTGATGGCGTTCCTGGCCAATTATCCTATCGGCCTGTCCACGGGAATGGGACTGAATGCCTTTTTCGCTTTCTCCGTTGTACTCTCAATGAAAATTTCCTGGCAGATCGCGCTGGCAGCTATCTTTATTGAAGGCGTGATCTTCGTCCTGCTGACGCTGACAAAAATCCGCGAGGCCGTCATCAACAGCTTTCCAAAAACTCTCAAGGTGGGCATCGCGGCAGGCATCGGCTTTTTCATCGCTCTGATCGGACTGATCGGCTGCGGCATCGTCGTCGATAACCCTGCGACGCTTGTCTCCATCGGTGACCTTACTTCAAAGCCTGCTCTGGTCGCCATTTTCGGTTTTCTCGTGATCGTCTGCCTTGAGTGCCATCGCGTCAGGGGCGCTGTGCTGTGGGGGATCCTTGCCTCCACGCTGGTTGCGATCCCTGCCGGACTCACGAAAGTGCCGGCTTCCTTTGTGTCCATGCCGCCTTCCATTGCGCCGCTGTTCTGCAAGATGGACTTTTCCATGATCGGCACGGCGACGTTCTGGGGCATTGTCTTCACGTTTTTCTTCGTCGATTTCTTTGATACTGTCGGCACGCTGGTCGGCGTCACCACACGCGCCGGCATGTTGGACGAAAAAGGCAACCTGCCCCGCGCCAGCCAGGCTATGATGGCTGACGCCATCGGCACGGTGGCAGGTTCAATCCTTGGGGTTTCGACCGTTACGTCTTTCGTCGAGAGCGCTTCCGGCGTTGAACAGGGCGGACGCACGGGGCTCACTGCTCTGACAACGGCAGTCCTTTTCCTGCTGGCCATCTTCTTCAGCCCGCTCGTGGCCATGGTACCCAGCGCCGCCACTTCACCAGCTCTGGTCATGGTCGGCATTTACATGATGATGAGTCTTCGCGATCTGGATTTCAGCGACTTCTCCAACACGATCCCCGCGGCGGTTGCCATATTCACGATGCCTTTCACGTACAGCATCGGCAACGGCATCGAGTTCAGCACGCTCACGTTCGTCGCCACCAAGGTTCTGGGCGGCAAGATCAAGGAGATCAGCCCAATCCTCTGGCTGCTGACACTGCTGTTCCTAGCCAAGGAAAGCAGATCCTGGTGGCTGCCGGCCGTCACGGCGATGTTCTAAGCACCGCGTTTTATGATACTATTGAGGAGGTCTTTGACAGACCTCCTTTTTTGTATTGCCATACTGATTTTCGTAAGGAGGAATACAGGTGGATTATCGAAAGTTGGCGTCGCAGGCCCGCGGAGCAAGTTCCGCCGATTTTGTCATCAAAAACGCGAAGGTGCCCAATCTTTTCTCCGGTGAAATCGAGGAAGCAGACGTCGCCGTCAGCGACGGCCTCGTCGTCGGCGTCGGCGCAGGGTACTGCGGTCGGGAGGAATTCGACGCCGCGGGAAAAATCCTTGTGCCCGGCTTTATCGAAGCGCACTGCCATATTGAGAGCACGATGCTGACGCCGCGCGGTTTTGCCGAGCTGATTCTGCCTCACGGTACGACAACCGTGTTCGCCGATCCGCACGAGATCGCCAACACCTCGTCCTTCGAGGGGCTCCGCTTCATGTGCGAAGCGAGCAAAGGGCTTCCCGTGGACATCTATTTGAACGCGCCCTCATGCGTTCCCGCGTCACCGTTTGAAACGCCGCACGAAAATCTCAAAGCCGATGCGGTCGCGCAAATGTTCGCCGAGGGAACATGCCACGGACTGGGCGAGATGATGAACTATCCCGGCGTTGTCGGCGGCGATCGGGATACGTGGGAAAAAATCCTCGCCTCTCGCGGGCAGCCCTGCAACGGCCACGCTCCCTGCCTGACAGGAAAAGAACTCAACGCTTATCTGCTGTCGCGCTGTAACTCCGACCACGAATGCAGCTCTTACGAGGAAGCGCTCGACAAGCTTCGCCGCGGCTGCTGGGTAATGCTGCGCCAGGGAGCTACAGAACACAATCTGGCGGCGCTGGCGCCCCTTGTCGCCGAAGACGAACGACGAGCCAGCCGCTGCATGCTGGTCAGCGACGACTTAACCGCCGCCGTGCTTCACAACGAAGGGCATCTGGATCGGATTCTGCGTTTGGCCGTGAGAAGCGGCATTTCCCCCGTCAGCGCTCTGCGCATGGTGACGCTGAATCCGGCGGAGTTCAACCGCATTTACGACGTGGGGGCCATTGCGCCCGGCTACCGCGCCGACATGGTGCTGCTGGACAACCTCGAAGATTTTAACGTCCTGCATGTTTGGAAGAACGGCAGGGCCGCGGAGTTCTCCCGCCGAGAATCGTCCTGCGGCGTCAGCTTCCCCCGGGTCAACGGCAACGGATGCACTCTGACAGCCGAGGATCTGAGGATCCCGGCGCGGGGCAGGCTCCGTGTCATCGAAGCCGTTCCTGGAGAAGTCATCACCCGCGAACAGATCATCGACGGCGCCGTTGTGGACGGGGAATTTACGTCATGCCCATCTCTCGACCTCGCGAAAATGGCAGTTGTGAACCGAAACACCACGCAGCGAAGGATCGGCCGAGGATTCGTCACTGGCCTGGGACTGCAGCGCGGCGCTCTGGGCTCGTCTGTAGCCCACGACGCGCATAATTTCAGCATCGTCGGCATGGACGACCAATCAATGCTGACAGCGTTCGACGCCATACGGAAAAAGGGTGGGCTGGTCGCAGCCGACGGAAGCGAGGTCCTGTTCCATCTGCCGCTGCCGATCGCCGGGCTGATGAGCGACCTTCCGCCCGAGGAGCTGCTGAGAAATTTCAGCCTGCTGCTGGATGCCGCAAAGAAACTTGGCACACCGCTCCCCAATCCTTTCATGGTACTCAGTTTTCTTTCGTTGTCTGTCATTCCCTCATTGAAGCTGACCGATCAGGGATACGTCAATCTTGCCCAGGGCGGCTTGGTGCCGCTCAGCGTTTAATAAAAGCTTCTTCGATATAAAGACAAAACGGAAGCAGGCGCTCTGTGCGGGCGCCTGCTTCCGTTTTGTCTTCATTTATTTGTCGAGAATCTCTTTTTCCTTTTTCTTGAACTCGTCATCAACCCGGGCGATAAATTTATCGGTGGTCTTCTGCGCGTCGTCAAGCATTTTTTTGAGATCATCCTCGGTGATTTCCGAAGCTTTCTCCTGCTTCTTGTAAGCGTCGTTGGCGTCACGGCGGATGTTCCTCAGGGCAACTTTCGCTTCCTCGGCTGCCTTCGAGGCCATTTTGACAAATTCCTTGCGCCGCTCGCCGGTAAGTTCCGGAACGACAAGACGGATGTTGTTCCCATCCACGTTGGGCGTCAAACCAATGTTAGCGGCCAGGATCGCCTTTTCGACAAGCTTGACCGCTCCTTTGTCAAAAGGCGTGATGATCAGCATCCGCGCTTCGGGTACGGTGATGTTCGCCAGCTGCTTTATCTGCATGGGCGAACCGTAATAATCGACTTTGACGCCCTCGACAAGCCCGGGATGGGCGCGTCCGGTGCGAATGCCCTGAAACTCGGCATCAAGATGATCAAGCACTTTTGTCATTTTCTCGCCAAGATTGAAATCCGCCATACTGAATCCGCTCCTTTGTCTTATTTGGATACGATGGTGCCAATATTTTTGCCCTCGATCAGGAACGCGCGCAGACTGCCTTCTTCCAGCACGTTGAGAACGGCGATGGGGATGCCGTTCTCCATGCAGAGAGAAAACGATGCGGCGTCCATGACTTCGATGCGATGCTGCAGTGCGTCCATATATGAAAGTTTCTCGAATTTGACCGCGTCGGAATATTTGAAAGGATCCTTGTCGTAGATGCCGTCGACCTTTGTCGCCTTGACAAGACATTCAGCGCCGATCTCCGCCGCGCGGAGAGCTGCCGTTGTATCGGTCGAGAAATAGGGGGAGCCTGTTCCGGCTGCGAAAATCACCACGCGGCCTTTCTCGATGTGGCGCAGGGCTCGGCGGCGGATATAAGGCTCCGCTACCTGACGCATCTCGATCGCCGTCAGTACGCGCGTTGGAATATTGTTTTTGCGTTCCAGAACGTCCTGCAAGGCCAGAGCGTTGATGACAGTTCCCAACATTCCCATATAGTCAGCCTGGGACCGTTCGATGCCTTCGTCTACGGCCTGCCGGCCGCGGAAAAAGTTGCCGCCGCCGACGACAAGCCCAATCTGAATACCGTCGACCGCTACTTGAGCAATCTGACGGCACATCCGATCAATGGCGCGAAAATCGAGGCCAAATCCTTGGGATCCGGCGAGGACTTCTCCTGACAGTTTCAGCAGCACACGTTTGAACTTCATAACGGTTCCTCCTCATCGCTTCGCAATCCGCGTTCACGTTCTCTTCATTCCGCGCGATTTGATTTTAACATAAATCATTAAAAAGAGCGAAACTTTCACAATAAGACCGCACATAAAAAGGCACAGAGTTCATCAGGACTCTGTGCCCCCACATCCTATTCGCCGATGGAAAAACGGGAAAAACGACGCACCTTCATGTTCTCGCCCATTTTGGCAATCAGGGCAATCACGAGGTCATTGATTTTCTTGTCTCCGTCGCGGATCCAAGCCTGCTCAAGCAGACAGGTCTGCTCATAGTACTTGCGGACCTTGCCTTCGAGAATTTTTTCAAGACGATCGGCGGGCTTGCCTTCAGCGATCAGCTGCTCGCGGTAGATGTTCTTCTCGCGTTCAAGAACATCAGCCGGTACGTCCTCCGGCGCCACATAGGCGGGGTTGGCCGCAGCAATCTGCATGGCGATCTCATGACCCAACTGCTGGAACTCTTCGGTCTTAGCGACAAAATCGGTCTCACAATCGATCTCCACCATTACGCCGACCTTGCCTGTGTTATGAATGTAAGAAAAAATGCGTCCGTCCTTGGCGTTGCGGTCGGCTTTTTTGGCAGCTTTGGCGAGGCCCTTCTCACGAAGAAAATCGATAGCCTTTTCGGCGTCACCGTTGCACTCGACCAAGGCTTTTTTGCAGTCCATCATCCCGCAGCCGGTACGATCACGAAGTTCTTTTACGACAGCAGCAGTAATTTCCATTTATGGCGACCTCCTTCGGAACTATTCGTCGTTGCCCTCGGCGGTAACTTCGCCGTAGGTCTCCGTCAGCTTCTCTTTCATATCGAGGATAGAAGCATCGCTGGCGGTGGTTTCATCAGCATCCGGAAGCTGAGCGTCAGGCACAGAGCCGTCCTCTCCGCCGCGGCCCTCAATCACAGCGTTTGCCATCAGGCCGCAGATCAATTTAATGGCGCGAATAGCGTCGTCGTTGCCGGGAATGGGATAATCGATCATTTCCGGATCGCAGTTCGTATCAACGATGGAAATTACAGGGATGTGAAGTTTACGGGCTTCCATGACAGCGATGTCTTCGCGGCGGGGATCAATGACGAAGAGCGCGTCGGGAAGGGAACGCATATCCTTGATGCCGAGCAGATACTTCTCAAGTTTGGCCAATTCCTTGCGGAACAAGGAAATCTCTTTCTTGGTGTAGTCGCCCCAATCGTTGTCGGCCTCATGCTTTTCAAGCTCAACCATGCGCTGCACACGCTTGCGGATCGTGGTGAAGTTAGTCATAAGTCCGCCCAGCCAGCGCTGGTTGATATAGAACTGGCCGCAACGCTGCGCCTCTTCTCGGATCGTGTCCTGCGCCTGACGCTTCGTGCCGACAAAAAGCACCGAACCGCCGTTCTTGGCTACCGAACGAACGAAATCATACGCCTTCTCAAGCCCCTTGACGGTCTTCTGAAGATCGATGATGTATACGCCGTTGCGCTCCGTGAAGATATAAGGCTTCATCTTCGGGTTCCAGCGGCGCGTCTGATGTCCGAAGTGGACACCGCACTCAAGAAGCTGCTTCATGCTGACAACTGACATTCCAAAATTCCTCCTCGGTTATCCTCCACCGTATTCCAGCAGGCATAGGACCCTCTTGCGAAGGGCACCGCCCTCAGCCCTCGTACGGTGTGCGTTTTTAAAACCGTCTCATTATACCATACCGTTCCGGCATTGCAAGAGCTCGTGCTTCCACGCCTGCGGCACCGAAACGCGTTTTCCATTTGACTTGCAATCCTCTTTATGTGATATAGTGACGTCGGAAGATTACATCACACGTCAGAGTCGACGCGAGGAGCTCGTTATGGAATACAGACCTCTCGGGCACACCGGGCTTTCTGTCAGCACAATTGCGTTGGGATGCGAAGGCTTCATGGGCAAAGCTCCTAAAGCCGTCAGGAAAGATTTCGACTGCGCGCAAGATTTTGGGATCAACTTTTTCGACTGCTATTCTTCCGATCCGCAGCTCCGCTCCGCCCTTGGGGAGGCGTTGCGAGGCCGGCGGGAGCGATTCATCGTTCAAGGACATCTTTGTTCTGTCTGGGGAAACGGTCAGTACCTGCGCACGCGTGATCTCGCCAAGACAGAGAGAGCTTTCCGGGATTTGCTGACGCGCTTGGAGACGGATTATATCGACGTCGGCATGATCCATTATATCAACGCGGAAGACGACTTTCACGCGGTGTTCGACGGCAAGATCATTCAATACGCTCAGCGGCTGAAGGAGAAGGGACAGATCCGCTTTCTCGGACTGAGCAGCCATAATCCGCACGTCGCCTCTCTGGCCGTTGCAACGGGGCTGATCAACGTTCTGCTGTTTGCCGTCAATCCCTGCTACGATATGCAGCCTGCCGGCGAAAACCTGGAGGATCTCCGAGTTGACGAAAGCTATATAAAAGATCTGCACAACATAGATCCAGAACGAGAGAGCCTCTACGAACTATGCGCGCGTTAAGGCGTGGGAATTGACGTCATGAAAGCCTACGGCGGCGATCTGCTCAGTGAGCGGAACTCACCATTCAGACGCGCCTTCACTCCAGTGCAGTGCATCGAATACGCTTTGACTCGTCCCGCCGTGACCTCCGTCATGATCGCCTGCAGGACTCAGGCAGAGCTCTGTGCCGCTGTCGACTGGTGCACAGCGACGCCGCAGCAGCGGGATTATGTGCCCGTCATGCAGGGGATGACGCGTTTTTCCTGGCAAGGACACTGTATGTATTGCGGCCATTGCGCCCCGTGCCCCAAAGGCATCAGCGTTGCCTCCGTCAATAAATTCCTCAATCTTGCCAAAACCCAGGAGCAGATTCCGGAAACAGTGCGCGAGCACTATGCACTGCTGCCCCACCACGCCTCCGAATGCATTGCCTGCGGCAGCTGCGAAAAACGTTGTCCCTTTGGAGTTCCAATCATCGACGCCATGAAAGAAGCTTCCCTGCTGTTCGGCTGCTAGACTGCGTGCGGTATAAGAGATCCCGGAGTTCAAAGAGCGTAAAAAGCGGACATCTGAATATTTCAGATGTCCGCTTTTTACGCTCTTTGAAAATTCAGAGAAAAAAATTACAGCATTTTCAAATCTTCGAGGATGTTGCGTGCCAATTCTTCATAAGAACGATCCGTACTGTCGTAAATGCGGCACTGGAGCTTTTCCATCAAAGAACGGGCGTTGTCCAGCTCCGCCCTGATTTTGTCGATATCAGCATACGACGCTCTCTGCGGATCAAGTCCCATGGCGACGATCCGTTCGCAGCGAATCTTTCTTAAGCGCTCAGCCGAGATCAGGAGACCGACTCTCTTTTCCACGCTTACATCCCAAATGCGGGAATCGGGAGCGATGCCGGGCAGCAAAGGAACGTTCGAGACGGCATATCCTTTGAGGGCGAGCCAGATCGAGAGAGGCGTTTTCCCGGCACGAGATACGCCAAATAAGACGATGTCAGCAGAGGTCATCAGCTCGGGGGACTGCCCGTCGTCGCAGCGAAGCGTGAATTCGATGGCCTTGACACGACGCAGGTAATCGCCGTCGACGCGGCGGTTCGCTCCCGGGCGCTGCAGGGGCTGCCGCCCCGTGAGGCGGCAGATCTCTTCGACCAGAGGGCCCATCATGGACACATAGCCTAGATTGTATTTTTTTGTGTCGGCAATTAACGCCGCCAGTACGTCGGATTTAACCAGAGTGCTGACAATCAAGTGGCCGCCGCGCTGGTGAAAATCGCTGGCGATCTCGTGAACTTGAGCAACTTCACGAACTGACCGATGGCGCTCGATCGTCACGTTGAGGCCATCAAATTGGGCCAGCGCCGCATGGAGCATGCTCTCGGCAGTCTCCCCTGTTGAATCAGAAACGATGGAAACATGTAATGTCATAAAATGACCTTCAGTCTATTTAACTTTGCTGAGATCTCCGACGCGCATAAAGAGATTCTGACATTTGGACAACAGCGCGAGACGATTGGCACGAACTGCCGAGTCCTCGTCCATGACCATTACGTCGTCGAAGAAGGCAGAAACAGCCGGGGAAAGCTGGGCCAAAAGATTCATCAGCCCGTTCCAGTCATTTTTCTGAAGAGCGGCTTCCACAGGCTTCTCTGCCTCGTTTACAGCCTCATAGAGGGCCTTTTCGGCCGCCTTGACACAAAGCGACGGATCCACAGAGCTCGAAACGCATTCTGCCTTCGCCAGGATGTTCTTCACCCGCACCGCAGAATTGACCAGCTTCATGAACCAGTCTTCCTGCTTCACCTCTGCGAGCGCGGCCAGCAAATAAAGCGTCTGCAGCGGACGTGCTCCTGTCACGGAGAACGCCAGTTCGATCAGCTCGTGGCTGTATTCTTTTTCCTTAAGCTGAATGAGCGTACGCTGCTTTATAAAATCCAGCAGCGAGTTCAAAGCTTCGGTGCCAACCTCAAGGTCCTGGGCAATGAAAGCGAGCAGCGCCTCCAGATCAAGGTCAAGACGAAGTCCCCAGAGGATCTCGTTGATACAGCGGATGGCGCGGCGAAGTCCATAAGGATCCTGCGATCCTGTCGGCTGGAACCCCAGCTTGTAGGCGCCAACCATGTTAAAGGCCCGTTCAGCAATTCCCACGACGGCGCCGATCACATCGGAGGGAAGCTCATTTCCTGCCGCAGTCGGCATGTACTGTTCCGCAATAGCTTTAGCTACCCGCGGCTCTTCTCCGTTTTTCAGGGCGTATTCACGGCCCATGCTCCCCTGCAGTTCGGAGAATTCGCCGACCATGCCAGTGACAAGATCCGTTTTCGAAAGATAGGCCGCGCGCTCGACCAGCTTTACCTCATCCTTGTTGCCGAGGAGATCGCAAATCTTCCGGGATATCTTGACCATTTCCATGGTCTTGTCATAGAGAGACCCCAGTTTTTCCTGATAAATAACGTTTTTCAGATCCTCGACCCGCGCCGAAAGCGGACGTTTCAGATCTTCCTTCCAGAAGAAAACGGCATCTTCCAGGCGGGCACGCAGAACTCGTTCATTTCCTTCCCGGACCAGTTCCATATTGGGAACTAGATTGTTGCTGACACCGACAAAGCACGGCATCAATTTGCCGCTGTGGTCGTGAACAGCAAAATATTTCTGGTTGTCTTTCATCGAGGTCGTCAAGACTTCTCCGGGGATCTCCAAATACTTGCGGTCAAACGATCCATAAAAGGGCACTGGATACTCGACAAGATAAAGATTTTCCTGAATCAGCGAGGGATCAAGTTCGACGACACCATCAAGTTCTTTTTCGATGCCGGCAATAGCAGCGCGCATTTTTTCCTCGCGCTTCTTCTGATCGACAATGACCCAGTTGTCGTACATGACGTTCAGATAGTCGTCGCTTGACTTGACCTCTACGGCAGGCGCTCCCATAAAACGATGCCCGCAGCTGGTCCGGCCGCTTTTCATGCCGTTCAGCTCAAACTCGACGACTTTCGAGCCGATCAGGCAGAGCAGCCAGCGAATCGGGCGGGCAAAGCGAACGGATGAGTCATACCAGTACATGTTTTTGGGAAAAACGATGCGGGAGATGATACGTTTCATCATGTCTGGAAGCAGGGCGTCCGCGTCGCCGCCCTTGTGACTGATGACAGCAAACGCATAATCCACGCCGTTGACGCTGCGGCTTTCAAGCTGTTCGACAGCAATACCCTTGCTTTTTGCAAAACCTTCTGCCGCACGAGTCGGCGTCCCCGTGCTGTCGAAGGCAGATTTCCATGCCGGCCCTTTGTGCTCTTCAGAAAGATCCTCCTGACGTTCTGCAACAGAACGAACTAGCAGCACGAGACGGCGGGGAGTGCCCATCACCTCTATACGTCCATGCTCAAGACGCTGCGCGGCAAACTCTTCCTCCGCGTATTGGGCAATGTCGCGCAAGGCGTTTGGCATAAAACGGGACGGGATTTCTTCCGTTCCAATCTCCAGAATCAGATCTCTTTCCATCGGTCCGTCCCCCTTTAAAATCTTTTCATGAGCGGATAGCCCATATCTTTTCGTTGCTGGGCATAGGCTGAACAGCACTTCGACGCAATCGCGCGAATGCGCGAAACATACCCTGTGCGCTGCGTGACGCTGATCGCGCCGCGGGCATCAAGGAGATTGAAAATCTGCGAGCACTTCAGCACGCAGTCCCAGGATGGCAGGACTAAAGCCTGATCGGCAAGACGCAGGCTCTCCTTCTCGTACAAAGAAAATATCTCCGCAAGCATGGCAACATCAGCCACCTCAAAGTTATATATGGAGTTCTCGACTTCTCCCTGATGATGGACATCTCCATAGGTCACTTTGTCATTCCATTTCAAATCGTAAACGTTGTCGACTTTCTGGACGAACATAGCGATACGTTCAAGCCCGTATGTTATTTCCGCGGGGACCGCTTCCATATCGACACCGCCGACCTGCTGGAAATAGGTAAACTGAGTCACTTCCATGCCGTCAAGCCATACTTCCCAACCAAGCCCCCATGCGCCGATCGTTGCAGATTCCCAATCGTCCTCGACAAAACGAATATCATGCTCGCGAGGATCAATTCCCAGTGCGGCAAGACTGTTGATGTAAAGCGACTGGATATCCTTCGGCGCTGGCTTCATAATCACCTGGAACTGGTAATAATGCTGCAGACGATTGGGGTTGTCGCCATAACGCCCATCCGCCGGGCGGCGGGACGGCTGCACATAGGCAACGTTCCAGGGCTCAGGACCGATAACCCGAAGCGACGTAGCCGGATGCATCGTGCCGGCCCCAACCTCGATGTCGTAGGGCTGCTGAACAATGCATCCCTGATCTGCCCAATAGCGTTGCAATCTCAGCATGATATCCTGAAAGTTCATTCCACACGCGACCTCCAATTCAAACTATCGATTATCATCGAGGTTTCTCACAAAGTGCTGCCGGACATTTCGTGCCTGTTCCAGCAATTTCGATATGCCGTTCTCCGGCACAAAGCTTTTCGAAAGGGCATACGCCGCAAATTCATCGATGTCGACCGGGCTCTGCCCATAAGCGCAGTTCGTACAGACAAAGGTCCCCTCCTGCCAGACGGCGCGGCCGTCCAAAGGCTTTCCACAGGCGCTGCAGGAGAGCAGATCTGGCGCGATCCCCCAGCTGAGGAGCCAGCGCCACAAAAAACGCGCATCGAGCAGATCCGGTGCGATGCCTGTGCTCAGTGCCTTCAATGCCCAATAGAAGAGAGCCAGCAAATCGTCATAGGGATAACCGGGAATCAAATAACGTTCAAACATTTTCTCCCAGCGAACTGCCTGGATCACGGCCTGCGGATAGCGTCGCAGTGTCCAGAAGTCCTCGATGACTTCAATTTCCTTCAGATACGTCTTCCTTTTTGACTGATACAGCTGATAATGTCCCCAGACAAAAGGTTCCAGGGCGCCGCCGAAACGTATCGAGCCCTTCGACGCTCCAGGAATGTACACCCAATTTGTGCCGCTGCTTTTTAAAAACAACAAAGCGGCAATATCGCCTTCCATGTAGTTTCCGCGCCGCAGCACGACGCCTGTCCGCTTAATGAAACGCTGAGATGTTTCCTCTGGAAGGGCTATTCGTATCCCAGTCTTTTCAATTCCTTTTCGGAGTCTCTCCATCCTTTGTTGACCTTAACCCAAAGTTCGAGATACGTTTTATGGCCCGTCATCTCTTCCAACGCTTTTCGGGCAGCTGTACCAATACTCTTAATTTTTTCCCCTTTTCTGCCGAGGATGATGGCCCGTTGTCCTTCCCGCTCCACGTAGACTGTAGCGCGGATGAACAAGTCCCTGCGTTCCGGGTATTCGTCGGGCGACTTGAACTCTTCGATCTCCACCGCAACGCTGTGCGGCACTTCTTCATCGGTGAATGAAATGATCTTCTCTCGAATCAGTTCCTGCGCGATGAAACGCTCTGTTCTGTCCGTAATCATATCGTCCGGATAGAGCGGGGGCGCGGCAGGAAGCAAATTTTCAAGTGTCTTGACGAGAACTTCGCTATTGGTGCCGTCTTTTGCTGATACTGGAACGGCGTCGCACAATTTGATTTTTTTCGTAAAACGGTCGATGAGAGAAAGTATTTTGTTTCTGGAACCAGGAAGATCCACCTTATTAACCGCCAGTACTACAGGAATGCCTGGATAATCGCGAAGGACTTTCAGGATGTGACCATTTTCGCTCTGCTCCGGATGATCATCGATCGTCACGACGTAGAGAGCAACATTTGCATCCTCAAGCCCAGAAACCGCGCGCTCGACCAAACATTCGCCGAGCTTGTTCAAAGGCGCGTGGATGCCGGGCGTATCGACAAAAAGGATCTGACTCGCTGCCCCATTGTAAAGCCCCAAAATGTTGTCGCGGGTCGTCTGGGGCTTTGCAGAAACGATCGACAGCTTGTATTTGAGAATTCTATTGAGAAGCGACGATTTGCCTACATTGGGGCGTCCGATAACGGCGACGACTCCTGCACGAAATTTTGTCTGCACTTTGGTCTATTCTCCTGCCTCTGGTGTGTCCCTGCGGATCGTCACGTCATTGATCCGATGCCCATCCATGCTGACAATTTCGAAGAGCCAGCCGTCCAGGGCAACAGTATCTCCCTCGCGGGGAAAATTGCCGAACTGATCCAGTAAAAATCCTCCCAAAGTATCTACATCATCGCAGACAAAATGACTGTTCAGGACGTCATTAAGCTCTTCAAGGGAAATACTGGTCTTCGCTCTGTAAGAACCATCAGAGAAAGTCGTTATCTTTTGCTCTTCTTTATCGTATTCATCCTGAATTTCGCCGACGATCTCTTCCAGAAGATCCTCAAGAGTAATCAGCCCCGCTGTGCCGCCGTACTCGTCGACAACGACCGCCATGTGCATACGCACGTTTTGCATTATTCTGAAAAGCCTGGGCACGTACATCGTTTCGGGTACAAACAGCGGGGTTCTCATGAACTTGGTAACCGGCTCGTTTTTTTGCCCTTTTATTAAGGCTGCAAGCAGATCTTTGACGAGAACGATCCCATCAATATGATCCGGAGTGTCCGTAAAAACAGGAACACGAGAATTCCCCATTTTTTCAATAAACTGAAGTGCGTCATCCACCGTCCGCTCCGATTCAATCATGTGCATCTGAGTGCGAGGAACCATGATCTCAGAGACACGGATTTCGTCAAAGGAAATGACGCCGTCAATCATCTGGCGTTCGGATTCTTCGATCGCGCCGGAGGCTTCGCCAATCTTCACAACTTGGCCTATTTCCTCTTTGGTAACAAAAGAATCCTTCAGAGAGAGGTCTAAGCCTGTAACGTAACTAACTATTCTTGCAAACTGCTCCATCCCCCAAATCAACGGCGCCACAAACCAGCTGAAAAGACGCACAAGCGGGAGAGCAATAACAAGCAGGCGTTCGCCTTTCGCCATTGCCACGCACTTAGGAATCACTTCGCCGAAAATGATAATCAAGATGCTCATCACGACGACAGCGAAAGCAACGCCGTGTTCATGAAGCAGTGACGTTGCCAGTGCTGTAGCGGTACCGCTCGCTGCCACGTTGACAAGATTGTTGCCGACAAGAATTGCTGAAATCGCCTGGTACCGATCTTTATTAACCCAATCTACAAAGTGTTCCAGAAAAGGATATTCTTCGGCCAGCAATTTCATTCTCGTGCTTCTTGTAGCCGTCAGTGCCATCTCGGACGCACTGAAAAAAGCCGAGAGGAACAACAGAATAACTATCGCCGTACATAATTGAGGCAAAGCGTCCAAAGATCATTCCTCCTGCGCTGCGGATCGCGTAAAGATGACTTCGTTGACGCGATGTTCTCCTACGTCAGTGACCTTGATCGTCCAGTCGTCATCACGGTAAATGTCGCCTTTCTCAGGAAAACCCATAAACTTATCGAGAACATAGCCTCCGACAGAATCAACGTCATTGCAGTCAAAGTCGTATCCCACAGCGGTTCCGAGATCTTCGAGCGACTCCGTGCATTTTACTCGGTACGAGTTCTCGTTCAACTGTACGATGGGGGCTGAGTCCTCGTCGTATTCGTCACGTATATCACCGACAATCTCTTCAAGCAGGTCTTCAAGAGTGATGATTCCCGCGGTGCCTCCATATTCATCCACGACCACTGCAAAATGGACGTGCTTGCTGCGCATCATGCTAAAAAGATCATTAACTTTCATCGTTTCCGGGACGAAAAGCGCCCCCCGCATAAAAGCGCTGACCGGAGTATCCATCTTGTCGGCTCGCAGATAAGGAATCATATCTTTGAGATAGACGACGCCGACAATGTCATCCGGTGTTTCACGAAAGACGGGAATCCTCGAATGTTCCCAATTTTGCATAAGAGAAGCTACATCGGCAATAGTCTCATTCACTTCCAACGCATCCATGGACACGCGAGGGACCATGATCTCCGAGACTCTGGTCTCATCGAAAGCGATAACGCCGTCAATCATTCTGCGTTCTGAAGTTTCGATAGCCCCGGATTTTTCGCCGTTTTTTACAAGCTGCTCTATTTCATCTCGCGTAACGACTGAGCTTTCCAACGTCATGTCGACACGAAACAAGCCGCTGAAAAAAGCCACAATTTTCTCCAAAACCCAAACAAGGGGACTAAAGACAACAGAAATCAAACGAAGACCGGGCAGGACGACATTGAAATTCTTTTCACCAAGTGCCATACCGATACATTTAGGCAGAAAATCAGCAAAAAGAACCATGAGGATCGTCATGATGACGGTAGCTCCAAGAACGCCTTTTTCACCCCAGACGCTTGTCGTCAGGACCGTCGCGAATGAACTGGCAGCGACAGAAAAAAGATTATGCGCCACTAAGATGGTGATAATGACTTTTTGTCTCTCAGTAAGTTCCCAATCAATCAGAGAAGCTAATTTTGCATTGTCTTCGCCGAATGCCTGGGCCTTGGCCGCGCTGACTGAAGAAATTGCAGCCTCGCCCACGCTCAGATAGCCGCTCAGCATCATGAGGAACACGATGGTCACAAGGAGAACAACAAAAGACGTCATTTTTTCTCGTATCCCTCATTATCGACAACTGGAGCGGACAGCCCTTTCAAAAAAAGATCCCTGAAGCGCTCCTGCACACGCCACATCCTCTCCTGTTTCTCTGGCGTGTCATGGTCCCATGCCAGAAGGTGCAGCATACCGTGAAAAACAATGAGAGCCAGTTCCGATTCTTCCGATACATGATGTTCCAGGGCATTTTTTCTGATAGCTGCAGGACACGCTACAATATCGCCAAGAAGGAGAGGCTGCACCTGCGCGTCGGGAATAAACCTGCCTTCCTCTTCAAAAAAAGGAAATGTCAATACATCCGTTGGAGCGTGCATCTGGCGGTATTCATCGTTCATTTCAGCCATTCGAGTCTCCTCCAGGAACTGCAAAGAGATCTGCAGCTTGCCATGTGCACGCCATACTGGCCAATATATGTCATATAAGTCTGCTGCCAGCCTTTCGAAAGCGGCGATATTCGTCCTTACCAACGTCAACAAGGGATCCTGATCGATCTCACTGGCGATGAGAATGCGGACTTCAGGATTCTTTCGCCGCTGTTTTTGCTTGAACCGCGACAATATTCGAGGCGCCATGCGCGTCGTGGGTCTCCTTTCCTTGCTCTTCAGGCAACGGTTTCAACGGTTTGATGTCGCGCGTATGGTACATTGAGCGCAAAGTACTGACCAGCGCTGCTTTGATATCCGTGAGATCTTTCAGGGTAAAGGGAACTTCGTCCAGCTGGCCGGTGCTTATCTTAGACTGCACTACGTGGTCGGCAAGGCGGGTGAGATCAAGAATCCCCTTGATATTTTCGCTCTCTGCTCGAGCTGCGGCTTCCGTCGAATCGGCAATCATCAGGACTCCGGTTTCCTTGCTTTGCGGCCGCGGTCCGGGATAACAGAATTGGCTCTCGTCCGCTTTTAACCCAGCCTGCAGTGCTTTTCGATAAAAATACGTCAAGCAAGTTGTACCGTGATGTTCCGCAATAAACGCTTTTATCTGCGACGGCAGGCGGTATTCGTCGGCAAGCTCCAGCCCGTCTTTTACATGCGACAGAATTACAAGAGCGGATAAAGCCGGCGACATCTCATCATGAGCGTTTACTCCTGAAATTTGATTCTCGATAAACAATTGCGGACGTTTCAGCTTTCCAATGTCATGAAAACAAGCTCCAGCCCTAAGCAGCATTGGGTTCAAACCAATTTTCTCGGCTGCCGCCTCAGCAAGGTTCCCCACCATTTGGCTATGATGATACGTACCGGGAGCCTCAACCTGCATTCTCTTCAACAGTGGATGAGAAGGCTGCGTCAGTTCGACAAGCTGCAAAGGGGAAACAATATCGAAGAGTATCTCCAACAGCGGCAGCAAAATAATAACCATAAAACTTAACAATAAGCACGACGTAAACATAACAGCCGCTTGACGAGCGTTCATCAGATTGGTTAACCCCCATTGGAGCACTGAGGCAACCCCAACCATCGCGACGCCAAGAACAAACACATGGATCCATACGGCAGAGCGCGAATAATTTCTTTTGAAGAGAGAGATTCCTAAAATAGCTCCGGCACATCCCGAAATTGCATTAATGGCAAACGCGGTGACGTCGTATCCCGAGGTAATGATCGACGCGCTCAGCGTCACGGCGACAGCGCAATTCAACGCGCCAATATCGGGAAGCGTAAGGTAGATCACCGCAATCACGGGGAAAACGCCGATGCCGTTGACGCCCCAATAGGTTACGCCGATCTGGAAAAGCCAGCCCAACAGCAAGAGAAAGAACGAATAAGTCCAGTCCCCATGATACGTTGTGCTTATAAAAACGTGAGTCATGGTCTTGCGAATCCACAGTACGCTTATGCAGGCTACAATAACGGAGAAGACAAGAGACGTCACCGGGAAACGTCCCTCGGGGTACCCTTGGAGTTTCAAGATCCTCGCAAGCTGCGGCGTTACGACTTCGCCTTTGTTGACAATTCGGTCGCCAGCATAAAATATGTGCTTGGTCTGTTCGATATCGGAGGCAGCCAGAGCTTTTATACGCTCTGTCAGCTCGGGATCGACCTTTTGATCTCCTTCGGACAGTCCGACGAGAATCTGATAAATGATGTTTGCAGAAGAAGGGTTCGTCTCTATGAGCCCGATACGCTGCCACACAAACTCATCCTTTTCGTCCGCAGACAAATTCACATTGCGCTTGAGATCGTCATGGATCGAACGTACGGTAGCGATAATCTGCTCCCTTGTGTCCAGAGGCGCGGCATCCAGGAGTTCGCGGAGTTCTTTGGGCAAAAGTCTGTCGTCGAGCGGGCGGTTCAAAAGGATTTCGCATTCATCGTCAAAACCGACTTCACTTTTCATATGTCCTTTGACGACGACCCCGATAATTCCGTCGGCAACCTCCGCGCGCAGCTTTTCCGTCGCTTCGTTGTCGTCGTAATTCATGTCGCGGACAGCGTAATACGCTCGTTGGGCGATTGCACCGGGAATGAAGTAAGAGTCGGAATCAACCGTATACCATCGCACCTGCACAACGACCATAGCTATGAAAGCGGCAATCGCGTAAGGGAAGAGTTTCAGCACATACCCGCAGAAACTTTGAAAAAAATTCCTCCACCGGGACTGTGCCCGCTGATCAATATTCATCCTCTACTTCCTCGCAGTTATTTCTTCTGTGATGTCTCATATCGATCATAAGCAGCAACAATTTTTTGGACAATCTCGTGCCGCACTACGTCCTCATTTTGCAGGTGAATAAAAGAAATTCCTTCGATGTCCTTGAGGATCCCCTGAACGAGCTTCAGTCCTGATTGCCTGCCGTTGGGCAGGTCAACCTGAGTGAGATCGCCGGTAATGACCGCCTTGGAACCAAAACCGATGCGAGTCAGAAACATCTTCATCTGCTCAGGCGTTGTATTTTGAGCCTCGTCGAGAATGACAAAGCTGTCATTGAGAGTTCGCCCCCTCATGTACGCAAGAGGGGCGATTTCAATGATCCCTTTGTCAGCATAACGGGCAAATTTGTCGGGGGAAAGAAGTTCAAAAAAAGCGTCATATAACGGACGAAGATAGGGTTCAACTTTTTCACGAAGATCGCCGGGCAAAAATCCCAGACTTTCACCAGCCTCGACTGCCGGACGCACAAGAATGACGCGGCTCACGTTTCCGTTTTTGAGTTGATTCACGGCCTGACAGACCGCGAGATACGTTTTCCCTGTCCCTGCCGGTCCAATACCGAAAATCACCGTGTTTTTCTCCATTGCCTTTATATATTCAAGCTGCCGGGCAGTACGCGGCCTGACAGGCTTGCCCCGATAAGTGATGCACAGCAGCTCCGAATAAAGCGAAGCAACATCGACGCGACCGTTCTTGCGCAGAGTCTCAAGCATATAACGAAAATCCTGCAGACGGAACTGATGGCCATTCTGCGCTGCATCACGCACCTGCAACAAAAGAGCATGAATCTGACGCACGTCTTTTTCTTCATCCCCAGCGACAGTAATTACTTCGCCTCGCCTGAGAACGCGGACCTTGCGCTTTGACTCAAGAAATTCAAGATTTTCATCGCCTTGTCCGCAGATTCTCATCAACAACGCGGGGTCAGGACATTCCAACTGCATTGTATAGACTCCGTCTATGGCAATACTCCTCCACTTCCACATGAAAGTTTCATATAACATAGAACAAACACAGCATGGAGGGACGGAAAAGCCGCACCACCTTTTTATAAAACCCCAATACAAGTATCTCAAGCTCTCATATTAGTTCTTGAAAGTATTAACACAGTCTGGGCACTGTGGGGGAAGTTCAGCCGCTCTGGATTACCTCGATCGCCGCGCAGTCTGCGCAGCCGCTTTGTGAACCTCCCCCGCAACGCTCTGTATTCGGGATTTTAATTGAGAAATAACATCAAACTCTTACACGGGATATGCGGAACCATCCACAAATTCGTTCAGGCCAATATCGGTCATCGTCTCGCGGGCGTACTTCTTCACCAGAAAGTCCTTGGCGACCGCCGGGAAAAGCACATAGGTCAACACGTCCTCGGGCTGGGTGATCCATGACTCAACCTCTTTTCGGGCCTTTTCCAGCTCCGGCTCGATAAGATCGGCAGGACGGCAGGTGATCGGCTCATCCCCCCCCAGAACTTTTTTCTGGATTTCCGGCTCCATCGGCGCGGGGGTCTGACCATACATTCCCTTGAAAATATTATACACTTCTTTGGGAATGATTTTCCATCGCTCTCCGGAAAGCACGTTAAGCGTCGCCTGCGTGCCGACAATCTGGCTGCTTGGCGTCACCAGAGGCGGATACCCCATGGCCGCGCGGACATAAGGGACTTCCTCCAGGACTTGCGACAGTTTATCCTGCTGCCCGGCTTCTTTCAGTTGATTCACGAGATTCGAATACATGCCGCCGGGAATCTGCGCGAGCAGAATATCCGTATTCGCGCCCTGGACCTTTACAAAGATCTTGTCGTATTTAGCGCGTATCTTCTTGAAATGGTTAGAAATCGGCGTCATCCGGCGAATGTCGAGCCCTGTATCCCACTGGCTGCCGGCAAGAGCGGCCACAAAAGTCTCGGTGCACGGCTGACTGGTTCCCATCGAGAAGGGAGACAGAGCGCAGTCGATGACGTCGGCGCCGGCTTCGATCGCGGCGTAATAAGCCAATCCTGCGAGCCCGCACGTATAATGCGAATGCACTTGGATCGGCAGCGCCGTCGCCTGCTTGATGCCATGGACCAGTTCCTTGGCTGCCGTCGGCGTCAACAATCCGGCCATGTCCTTAATGCAAATTGAATCGGCGCCAAGATCTTTCATCTGCGAAGCCAATTTCACAAAGGCCTCTACCGTATGTACCGGGGAAGTCGTATAGGCAATGCAGAGCTGGAGATGCGCCCCTTCCTTCTTTGTCTGGGCAGCGGTCACTTCAATGTTGCGGAGGTCGTTCAGCGCGTCGAAAATCCTGATGATGTCAATGCCGTTGCCAACGGCCCGCTTCACAAACTCTTTGGCGGTATCGTCAGCGTAATGACGGTATCCCACGAGATTCTGCCCTCTCAGAAGCATTTGCAGCTTGGTCTTCTTAAAATATTTCTTCAGAGTACGCAGTCTTTCCCAAGGATCTTCATTGAGAAAACGCATGCAGGCGTCGAACGTCGCGCCTCCCCAGACCTCTACAGAGTGATAGCCGATCTCGTCCATCAGATCCAGCTCCGGGAGCATATCATCAAGGGACATGCGCGTAGCCATAAGCGACTGATGAGCATCGCGAAGCACTGTTTCAGTGATCCCCACTCTGCGCGTTCCAGAGATCTCGGGGGAGCTTTCCTGCACGGCAGGCTCTTCGACCGACGACATTTTCTTTTGAATGTTCGCTTTTTCATTCTCAACGACAGCTGGAGAATGCGCTTTCTTTGAAACCATGTAAATTCCCTCCCGCTAAAGATATATTTCAAATTTTGTTTTTGTTCGAGAATAATTGCCAATGCGACTACTATATCACAAGGACGCTTTTTTCGCTTGATTCCAAAAATATATTAAATCATTCAATGAGAGATCATTCCATTTTTTGCCATGCAGTTCAATTTGCGTTTCAATATAACGAAACCGGCGTTCAAATTTTGCATTTGTCCTTGACAAAGCCAAGTCAGGGTCAATACCGCAGCGCCGTGAAAGATTTATGGCCGCAAACAGGAGATCGCCGATTTCTCCGGTGAGCTCCTGCTTTTTATCAGCGTCAAGGACTTCGCAGACTTCAGCGAGCTCTTCCTTGATTTTCTCTACGACCGGCGCCTGTTCTCCTTGAGGCCAATCGAATCCTACGCCGGCAGCTTTCTCTTGAATCCTGTATGCTTTCGTTAAAGCGGGCAGACGGCGCGGCACTCCCGTCAAAACGGAAACGTCCCGTGTCTGATCCGCCTGGCGTTCCTGACGTTTTATTTCCTCCCAATCGGTCGGAGCGCTTTTGTGTGCCTTGGCTGACGGTGTGCCGAAAATGTGGGGATGACGGCGAATGAGTTTCTCGGTGATGATTCTCGGAATGTCGTCGATTGAAAAATCGCCTTTTTCCTCCGCAATGGTTCCGATAAAAATCACCTGAAGCAGCAAATCCCCGCACTCTTCGAGAACGTGTCTCATGTCCCCATCGGTCTCGCGCCGTTCAATGGCGTCCACCAACTCGTAAGCTTCTTCGATGATATGCTGACGAAGAGAGTCGTAATCCTGTTTGCGATCCCAGGAACAGCCGTCCGGAGAACGCAGTTTCTTCATGGTCTCTATGAGTTCGGAAAAATGGCCGGACTCCTTGTCCATTTTTTGCCTCCTTAATCAAATAGAAAAAAATCACAGCCGAAAAACGTTTTTTTTCATTAATTCCTCTGCGACAGCATGAAGTCCTTTAACGCCGCCAATGCCGAGATGAGCGCTGTTTTTCACGATCCAGCGCGGCGGCAGAAAGATATCCTCCCTCAAGGGACCTTCAAGAGCGACAAACGCCTTGGAGACCCGGAGCTTCTCTATTCCGAAAGCCCCGCCTTCGCCGCGGATCAGAGCCGCGTCAAGCAGCCCTTGAACTTGCTCAGGCAAAGGCCCGTAACGATCAAGGAGCTCTGACTGCATTTCCTCGTATTCCTGAGCGCCTAAGGGGGACAATAAGCGCCTGTACAATCCGATGCGCAGCTCCGTCTGCGGGACATAGTCCACAGGAATCACCAGAGGTATGGCCAAATCGACCAGTGCAGACTTTAGTTCGATCCCTCGCAGCTGGTCGACGCGTTCCTTCAATTTTTTCAGATAAAGGGTGTAGCCAATGCGTTCCTTAAAACCATGTTGTTCCGTTCCGAGGATCTCACCCGCCCCGCGGATCTCGAGATCGCGCTGCGCCAGCTGATAGCCGCCATTCTGCGAACTGACGGCGGCCAGAGCCTCGAGGCGTTCGCAGGTCTGGCCGCCGCTTTCTTCGGATTCATAGAAAAACAGCGCATAAGCGTTCTCGCTGCGCCGCCCAATGCGGCCGCGTATCTGATGCATCTGCGCCAGGCCAAGATGCTTGACATCGTCGACGATCAGCGTATTGGCCCGCGGCACGTCAAGACCGCTTTCGATGATCGTTGTACATACCAGGATTTCAATTCTGCCGTCATAAAAATCACTCATTGTTTTTTCGAGCTCGCGCTCTTCCATTTGCCCGTGAGCAACGGCTGTGCGGTGTCCGGGAAAACGATTGGCAAGGCGCGCCGCGATCTGTTCTATGTCATTAACACGATTATGCAGATAATATACCTGACCTCCTCGCATGAGCTCGCGGAGAATTGCATCATATGCCAGACTGGGATTCCATCGGGAGGTCACGGTGAAGACCTCGCCGCGCCCCCGCGGCGAAGTGGCAATCACGGAAATGTCCCGGATGCCGCGCAGAGCCATGGAAAGGCTTCTGGGAATCGGCGTCGCCGAAAGAGAAAGCACATCCAGGCCGGGATGCGCCACTTTCAAACGCTCTTTATGTTTGACGCCAAAACGGTGTTCTTCGTCGATAATCAGCAGTCCTAAGTCTTTGAATTGAATGTCGTCCTGAAAAAGACGATGAGTGCCGATCAGGATATCAACGCGCCCTTTTGCCGTTTCGTCAAGCACTTCCTTCTGTTTTTTCTTGGAAATCATTCGCGAAAGCAGCTCGACACGGATCGGAAGTTCACCGACTCTGGCGACGCAGGTGCGGTAATGCTGGAGGGCCAAAACCGTTGTCGGCGCAATAATCGCTGCCTGCGCGCCATTTTCCACGGCTTTGACTGCCGCGCGCAGAACAACCTCGGTTTTGCCGTAACCGACGTCTCCGACAATAAGTCGGTCCATAGGCCAACGGAGCTCCATATCGCGCTTGACGTCGCGGATTGCATGAAGCTGATCGGCAGTTTCTTTGTAAGGAAAGCTTTCTTCAAAGCGTCTCAACAAGTCGCCGTCGCGTCCAAAAGCGCGCCCGTCAGCCAGTTCGCGCTGAGCGTAGAGATTTAAGAGGCCCTGTGCTTCTGCTTCAATCTGCGCTTCGGCCTTTTTCCATGCCGAGCGCCAGCGCCTCGACTTAAGACTGTCGAGCTCGGGAACGCCGTTGCCATTCCATGGGGTGAGGCGAAAAAGCTCAGCGGTAGGGATAATCAGCCTCTCGTTGTCGGCAAACCGCAGAACGATGGTCTCGTAATCCTGACCGCCAAAATTCTCAACCGATGTCCCCACAAGCTGGCAGACGCCATATTTTTCGTGAATGACCCACTGATCCTTCCGCAGGCTTGCCTCAAGGTCCAAAGGCATGCCGTGATTGATCTCTTCTTCGGCAACTTCGTTGATGCCGAAAAGTTCCGCATCGGAAATCCAGATTTCGCGCCGGTCCTTCACCACAACACCGCCGCTTAAACTGGTGCCCCGATGAAAAAAGACCTGCTCTGAAAACGAATCTCCCGTCAAGCTGCGGCTGGCGATGTGGATCTTGAATCCCGCCTGCAGATGACTGTCGACATATGCGCGGGCCGCTCGCAAATCGCCCCGGAAATAGGGAACGACGCCAAAATCAAGGATGTCCTGGAGAACGCCCTCCCCGGGAGCGGATACCCTCAACCGCGGTAAACGCCCCGAGTCCAACAAAAACTTTTCGAATGCGTTGGACGCAAGACATTGCTTTTCTTCGACAAGCGCGTTATAGAGCTCGCAAAAAGCCGCAAAGCTGTCCTCAAGCTTGCGTGGCTGGACCAACAGAGTTCTGTAATTGCCCCAGGACCTTTCGCGCTGTTCGTCTTCGCTGTGATTGACGCTGCGCACAATGAAATGCGGCAGATTCTGGAAACTTCTCTGCGAGCGAGGCTGGAAAAAACGGATCGATTCGACGTCTTCATCAAAAAACTCGACGCGCAGAGGCGCCTTTTCAGAGGGGTCGAAAAAATCGACGATACCGCCGTGAAGCGCAAACTCACCGGGCTGCCACACCAACTCCGTCCTCCGGTAGCCGTTTTCGGCAAGCCAGGACGCAAGCGCATCTCGTCCTAAGCACGCACCGACTGCCAAAGTCAGTCCTGCCTTGCCGAAGCGAAACGGCGTGACCAACGCTCCTGGAGTGGCTACCAACATCCCGCTTTCTGCGTTCAGCCATTCCGAGAGCGTATGACCGCGCTGCAGAAGCGAATCCCCGTTCCGCAGCTTCTCACTGTCCAGGGGAGGCTCTTCAAGCAGACGGCTTTCTCCTACTTCCAGTACTTTCAAATCAGAGTTCAGAGCCAACGCCTCCTGGCGCGTCGGCACAAGAACAAGAATCTTCTCACATCCACGCAGGGAACACGCCAGACCGGCACCCTCCAAGGGAATGCCGATCGACGCTCCGCGCGCCCAGAGCCGAGAATCAACGTCACTTAAACGAGAAGTCAATGTTCATCACCTCTCTTTTGCTTATGGTGCTCATAAAACAAAAAACGGCGAAAGCGTCAAGCTTCGCCGTTTACAGAACGTACGTCACAACTGTTTACGCGGTTCATAAGTTTTTCTGCGTCAGACGAGCACCACTCCAGACAAAAAACAGAAGCTTTTTCAATTGACCTTTCAATGACACGGCGATCGTCAGCAGAAAAATGCCCTGTCACCCAAGCGGCCATATCGTAGTGCGGCGGGCAAGAATCGACCCCCAGACGCAGACGCGGAAAATCCATGCTGCTAAGATGGGCAATGACAGATTTCAAACCGTTATGCCCTCCGGCGGAGCCTTTCAAACGAAATCTCATACGTCCCAAAGACAGGTTGACATCGTCTACAATTACGAGAATATTCTTCGGCTCGATCTTGTAGAAACGTACGACTTCCCCAACGGCTATGCCACTGTTGTTCATATACGTATAGGGTTTGAGAAACACGACCCGTTCGCCGCCGATATTTAACGGTCCCCAACAGGCGCCTCCGAATTTCGTCGATGACTCGCCGGCCTGCAGACGATTCACAATACAGTCAATCACATCCCAGCCGACATTATGCCGCGTTAAAGCGTAATCTGTGCCGGGATTACCCAGCCCTGCAATAAGACGCAAGTGCTTATTCGTTCGCGCAGTAAAAGTCGATATGCAGCAGACGATCCGTGGCGTAATTCTTCGTAGCGGACTTGATCACGCAGTTTTTCACTTCCCCATTGGGAAGTTTTGCGGCAAAGATGGTCTTCTTTACGTCGTCAGACATAAGGTAAGGCAGCATCGTTTTGGTTTCCACCTTCACGGAGTAGGTCTGATCAAGAGCCGGTCCGTAAACAACGGCGGGAAGAAAGCCTTCCTTGCGCAAACGGCCACAGTATGCCGAACCTGAACCTTCGCGATTCTCAAGAACAATCTGAACTGCTTCTGACATATTACAAAGAGCCTCCTCAAAAAATTATTTACAATGGCGGAGCTGGAATCACTCAAAAAGATCGCTCACAGACCCACCAGTGTGAATCCTTCGAATAGCCTCGGCAAAAACCGGAGCCATGGACACTTGCACTATTTTATCCAATTTCCTTCCTGCTGGCAATGGGATCGTGTCGGTTACAACAACTTTTGTGACGGCATCATCGCTGAGACGGTCAATAGCGGGACCAGAGAGCAGCCCATGGGTTGCCGAACAGTAGACCTCTTTAGCCCCCAGGCTTTTCAACGCTTTAGCCGCATTGACGATCGTACCGGCTGTATCGATCATATCGTCAATGATAATGCACGTTTTATCGGCCACGTCGGTGCCGATGATTTCCATGACTTCGCAAATATTCGCCATGTCGTGACGGCGGCGCTTATCAACGATAGAAATCTCCGCTTTAAGCAGAGTCGCAAGTTTCCTGGCACGGACGACCCCGCCAGCATCGGGCGAGACGACAACGAATTGACTGGTGTCCCGATCGCCGATGAGGTGCTCTTTGAACCACCCAGCCAGAAGCGGCACTCCCAAAAGATGATCCACGGGAATGTCAAAGAAACCCTGGATCTGCCGCGCATGCAGATCTGCCGTAACGACGCGGTCAGTGCCCGCGTGTTCAATCATATTTGCGACCAGTTTGGCTGAGATCGGTTCCCGCCCCTTGGCCTGACGATCCTGACGAGCATAACCGAAATACGGCATGACAAGGTTGATTCTTCCAGCGGAAGCTCTCTTCAGCGCGTCAACCATGATCAACAATTCCATCAGATTGTCGTTGACAGGTTTGCACGTTGGCTGGACCACATACACGTCAGCGCCGCGGACGCTCTCTTCAACGCGGAACCCCACCTCTCCGTCGGCGAAGTTGTAGTGGCTAACGTTTGTCAGCCGGATTCCCAGTTCCTGGCTCACTTTCTCTGCGAACTCGGGATGAGCGCTGCCGGAAATGATCATGATCTGCCTCTCGCTCGACATCATCTTTCAAGCCTCCATATTCTTCTCATGCTGAGCTTTTTTTCTTTGTGTCCATTCCTCACGTACGACCTGACGGCTTCTCGCCACGGCAAGCGCGCCGGCGGGAACGTCCTGAGTGATAACCGACCCCGCGCCGATCACGGCACCATCACCGATGTTTACAGGAGCGACAAACATCGTGTCGCTGCCGATAAAACATTGAGTTCCGATCCGTGTCTTGTTTTTATTGACGCCGTCGTAGTTGCACGTGACGGACGCCGCACCGATATTGGTTTCCGCGCCAATCACGGCATCTCCCATATAGCTCAGATGAGGAACTTTCGACCCTTCGCCGATCTCGCTGTTTTTGATCTCGACGAATTTTCCCGCAAAAGAGTTCCTCAGAAGATGCGTGCCATCCCGCAAAAAGCAGAACGGTCCCATTTTTACGTTTTCTTCGGCAACGATATCTTCAGCGACCACATAGCCGAGACACTGCACGTTGTCCTTCAATAAGCAACGGCGAAGAATCGTCCCCGAATTGAGACGGCATCCCGCGCCGATTTCGCTGCTTCCCCAGATCTGAACATTTGGTGAAAGAAAAGCCTCTCCATGAAATACAACCCGCGGAGAGATCCACACCGTGTTCGGGTCAACACATTTTACCCCTTTGAGCATCCAGTCCGCGAGGAGACGGTCCCGCATTTTCAGCGAAAGCGCGGCAAGCTCAAACGGAGTGTTCACGCCGGCGAGATTCTCAGCGCCGAGTTTCACCGGAACGACGTTCAATCCGCGATGACATGCCCACGAAATAAGATCGACAATGTAATATTCCCTTTGAGCGTTGTTCTGCGTCAAGCCAGAAAGCCCCTCAAGAAGCACGGGAACAGAGAACATGTAGACACCAGCGTTTATTTCGGATATGCTCAACTGCTCGGGGGACGCGTCCTTTGCCTCCACGATGAGGACGCCGCTCCCGCTCCTGACGACGCGCCCATAGGAAGCAGGTTCGTCCAGATCGCAGGTCATAAACGCCGCGTCCGCCGAGTCCGTCCGGTCAAGAAAAGCGCCGATCTCTTGCTCGGTGATCATCGGCATGTCGCCGTTCACGATCAAAATGCGGTCCCGCTCTTTGATCCAATTGGCAGCAGTCATAACCGCATGGCCAGTGCCGAGCTGCTCTTTTTGCCAGATCACTTTGGCGGCGGGAGCATTCTGAGCGAGCCATGCCTCGACGTGCTGCCCTCCGTGTCCGACCACAACGGCAATGTCACCAATGCCGGCGGCTCGCAGCGCTCGTAAAACATAGTAAAGCATCGGCTCTTCGAGGAGTGGCTGCATTACCTTAGGAACCGAGCTTTGCATTCTCGTCCCCTTACCGGCAGCCAATATCAACGCGCTGCATTTCTCCGGCCGCGTCATTTTATCATCCTTTCAGAAAGTCGTCGGATGATGAGTCCAATAACTTTCTCGTTTCATATTTTCATGGTAAGATTTGGAAAAGAGTAAAAGAACGAGTCTATACTATCATGGTCTCGAAGCCTGTCAAGGCAAAGAATGTAGAAATTCCTGGAGGCATCTGCTCATGAATATTTCAGCGGCCAAATCATTTGCGATGATCGTTCTCTTCGTCATGCTGATCGTTTTTTCGATTCTCGGCTTCATAGCCATGAAACCGAAAAGCACTCAGAAGAATATTGATGCGTTCTGGATTTCAGTGATTGCGTTTTTGTTTCTGCTTGCTGCTTACATTTTCTTTTTTGTCTCTCCGCTGCTCTCGATCGCGCCTCTTTTCCCAGTTTATATCTTCATAAAATTGTTTTTAGCGACACGAAAGCCCTCCAAGAAATAACAATTCTCCCGTTCCGCGCATATCACACGGAACGGGAGAATTGTTTTAACGCTGATTCTTATAACTTTATTATAGAAAACGATAAGCAAGCCCCATAGAACTCCAGCCGCCCAGGGGTATCTTGATCGCGGCGCAAGCTGCGTAACTCGCCTTGTGAATCTCTCACGCGGGGAGCTTGCTGCCAGCGCTTCTATCAAAAAATAATATTGGGGCGCCGGAGAAAAATTCCTTTTGTTTTCAGCGAAACGACTGACTGCAAGCGATCCCGATCGCCCTATTTTTTCAGGAAACGATCCATCCAGCCGGTGATCTCGCGCAGACGGGCCAGACGGCTGCGCGGTTTGCCAGAGCGGCTCAGCTCGTGGTTCTCACCGAGGAAATAGCACAGCCGAGTCTCCACGCCGAGGACCTGCAGGGCCGTATAGAACTGAAACGCCTGCTCATCCGGACAGCGGTAATCTTCTTCAGAATGGATGAACAGCGTCGGTGTCTTCACGTTCTTCACATACTTGAGCGGCGAAGCGTCCCATGCGCCTTCGAAGTCGGTCAGCGGGCCGCTGCCGCCCTGCTGGTCGGTGCCAAAATACCAGCCGATGTCACTGACTCCGTCAAAGGAGATCCAGTTGCAGATGCCGCGCTGGGATGCCGCACACTTAAAGCGGTTGGTGTGCGAGATCACCCAGTTGGTCATGTATCCGCCGTACGACCCTCCCGTCACACCCATGCGCTCTGCGTCGATGAAGTCAAAATGCGCAACTGCCCAGTCGAGCATGGCGTTAAAATCCTGATAGTCCTTAACGCCGTAGAAGCCGCGGATGTCCGCGAATTCATTGCCGCGCCCGTCGCCGCCGCGCGGATTGCAGAAGATCACCGCATAGCCGAGCGCTGCCCAACATTGGGCCTCATGAAAGTACAGCGCGCCGTACGTCGCCTTGGGGCCGCCGTGGATGTCGAAGATCGTCGGATATTTTTTGCCAGATTCGGCGCCCACCGGCTTCATGTACCAGCAGTCGATCGCCTGTCCCTCGCCGTTATCCACCGTATAGTGTTCGGGCTGCGAAAGTTCGAACTGCGCCATGAAGGATTCATTGTGATACGTCAGCTGCTGTTCCCCCTCCCCTCCTGCCGCGTACAGCTCCTGCAGCTGCAGGCCGCGGAAGCCGACGGCAAGCACCCGCCCGCCGCGCACATCGAAGCAGTCGGCCGAAAGCAGTCCCGGCGTCAGGCTGCGGTCGCGGCCGTTCAGATCGTTGAAGTGGAGCTGGCTGGTCGTCCCCTGCGTGGAGATGTAATACAGACCGTCGCCGTCGATCAGGCCGTACTGCGTCTCCACGCCGTAGCGGCAGTCGCCGACCATGCTGTTATGGAAGCTGGTGTCGAGATCCGGCGTCAGGCAGGTCAGTTTCTTGTCTTTCAGCTCGAAGACCAGAGCGTTCTCGTTCATGCCGTAACGCTTCATGTCGCTGGCGAGAACGATGACGCGCTCGCCGCTCCAGCCGGCCGTCTTGAAGCTGTACTCAAGTCCCTCGCTGAGGCAGTCCATCGCACCGCTTTTAAAATCGAGCCGCCAGACATGATTGCACAGCGGCTTGACCTTCTCGTACTCTTCAGCTACCAGCAGCGCCGTTCCGCCACAGGGCGACAGAGTGCAGTCCAGCACGTCCATGCGGTCGGGCGTAAGGCGCTTGAGTTCGCCGGAACGCGGATCCCACAGCGCCAGAGCATTGCGGCGCTGGCCAGTGAAACCCTTGCCGTTCTGCCAAAACGGGATCTGCGTATAGACCTTGTATTGCGCGTTCTCGGGGTTGGGGTCTTCCGGCATGTACACCGCCTTGAGCAGAATTGTGCCGTCTGCCAGCGGCCACAGATCGTTCACGGGCAGCGGCACGACGCCCAACTGCCGAGCTTCGCCGCCGTCAAGCTCCAGCCAATAGAGCGACGTCGCGTCCTTCTCCAGCGAGGCGTCGCGTTTCGACGCAAAAACGATCGCCTGACCGTCCGGCGTCCAGTGCGCGTTTTTGTCCGAGTTAGAGAACGTAATCTGTCGACTGCTGCCCGCGCCAAAATCGTACAGCCACAGGTTAGTATCGTAGCCGTCCTTTTCGAGATCGGCTTGGGCAATCTGATAGACCGCCAGCGAACCGTCCGGCGAAAGCCGCGGGCACGAAAGGAACTTGAAATGAAGCAGATCGTCGAATTGCACCGTTTTCTTTTCTGTCATCGAAAGGCCTCCACTCAAAAAATCGTTTCAAAAAACAAAGCGCCGCCAAGCCTCTTCGAGCCTTCGACGGCGCTTTTCTTTAAAAGAGGAACTCAAAAGAGTCTTTCCAATTAGATCATAGCACAGTTTTGCAGATTCGACAGGAAAAGCTCATTGCGTTCTTTTATTTGCAGGGCGAATAGCCGCAACTGAAACAATACGCACAGCCGGCCACCATTTCCATTGGCGCGCCGCATTCGGGACAGATCAGCTCACTGCGCGGCTCGCCCGCGCTTCCCATACCCGCGCCGTTTTGCTGTTCGATCAGCTTCTGCAGCAGCAAGGCTACGGCATCGGGGATTGAACGCACCATCTCGTTCTCGTCGCAGTCGAACATCCAGTACTCCTTGCCGGATATGCCGCGCAGCGTGCCGATAAAATCCTCCAAATGACAGCCCGAGCGCAGGCCGATGGAAATCGCGCGCGAGATCGCCTCAGTCATGGCTTTAAGCTCCGAGCCGCTCTTGCCCAGCGAGGCGAATACTTCAAACGGCTCGTTGCCGTCGTAATTCAGCGTTACCCACAGACTGCCCCAGGGGGTGCGGTCCTTAATCGTTTTGCCGAAGACGATTGGCGTAGAACGCTGCTTTACCTTGCTGCTGTAAGGAACGTGTTCGTGCTCTTCAGCGGCACGTTCCAGTCCCCCCGGTGATGACGCCTTTTCGGCGCTCGGCTTTTCCTCCGCTTCGGCGCGCGTCACAGTGACAGGCGCTTCGCTCTTGGACTCCTTTTCGTCTTGATTTTTCGTCTCGATGGGCTGATTGTCACGCGAACCGTCGCGATAGATCGTAATGCCCTTGCAGCCCATATCGTAACAGGTTTCGTACACCCTGCGCACATCATCTACCGTGGCCGAAGAAGGCAAGTTGACGGTCTTGCTGATACCGCTGTCCACGTAGCGCGCGAAAATGCCCGTCACGTCCACATGCTGCTGCGGCGAGATGTCGTAGGCCGTCACGTAGCGCGGATCGGAAATGACGCCGGAACCGTGCAGTTCGTCTGCTTCCTTCTGTGTAATCAGAGGGTGAAAATACTCGCGCACTTCCCAGCCGTCGCCGTCGGACTTCATCACCTTGCGACTCCAGCGCCAGGCGAAGTTCGGCTCGATGCCCGCCGAACTGTCGAAGATCATAGAAATAGATCCGGTCGGCGCGATGGAAAGACGCCGGCTGTTGCGCAGTTTCCCTTCCAGCAGCGCTGTCATCAGCCGTTTCAGCTCGGGCAATGCGTCGGCACCGAGCACCTCGGGCAGAACCTCCAGTGTATTCAGCAGCGTGTAGGGCACTTGGCCGTGCGCCCGCATATGGGCGACGAACTTGCGGTAGGAGTCACAATCCATCTCATCGATCCACTGACGCGCGAAGAGCTCGCCGCCGTGAGCACGATGCTCTTCCTCAAACAGCTTCGCCACGGCGAAGCTCTCGGAGAACGGTTCCTTGCCCATCTGTGCTACCGCATCAACCGTCGCCATCAGGGCTGCGCCGGACATATGAGCGCCCAATGAATTGCAGAAACTTTTGAATGAATCAGAAGCATAGACGTCGCCGCTCAAAATCGCCGCGTCGGCCAGCCCCATCAGCCCCAGCCCCACAGGCCGGATGCGCTTGGTGCGCTCGCCTATGCGCAGCAACGGATAACTGGTGGCGTCGATGACGAGATCAAGGTAGTAGATGGACCGGTATACTTGGTCCACGAAACTTTCCATGTCGAAACTTTGACGTCCCGTCTCGTCAGGGCGGATGAATTTGACCAAATTGACGGAGCCGAGATTGCAGCTTGTGTACGTCGGCAGCGGCTGCTCGCCGCAGGGGTTGGTGGATTCGATGTCGAAATCCCCCGAGAGTTTAAGCAGATTGTCGGCGTTGGCACGGTCAATGAAGAACACTCCGGGATCACCGCGGCGCCAGGCGTTCTGACACAGTTTGTTCCACAGCTCGTCGCCCTGCACCATGCGTGCCACCTTGCCGTTGGCGCGGGAATGGAGGGCGAAGGGGCGTTTCTCGCGCGCAGCGCTGACCAGCTCGTCGGACACACAGACGGAGATATTGAAATAGGAGAGCTTGCCCTCTTCCGTCTTGGCGTCCATAAACTGCTCAATGTCAGGGTGATCGTCGGGCAGCATTCCCATCAGCGCCGCGCGGCGGCGGCCGCCCTGCACCACGACGCAGCCCATGGTGTTCCACGTCTCCATGAACGAGACGGGGCCCGACGCCTTGCCGCCGGTGCCGCCCTTGATGTCGGCACCGTGCTCGCGCAGATGGCCGAAGTTGCCGCCCACGCCGCCGCCGTACTTGCTGATGACGGCGGCGTCGCGAACTGAATCGAAGATGCCCTCGATGCTGTCGGGAATGTCGATCACAAAGCAGGCAAAGAGCTGCTGATTGTCCGTTTTGTTGTCGTAGAGGCGCCGGTAGTCCGCCAGTTCCATTTCGTCGGGTGACCGGTAGATAAGCTCCGCAAGCTCCGGCACGCGGGTCATACCCGCGCCGGAAGCGAAAAGGCACGGCGAGTTGAAAATAAAACGTCCTTCCACAAGATCGGCGAAAAGATTTTTTTCCAGCCGGCGAATCCATTCAATGTCGTCAGCCTTGCGGTACAGGCTTTCGGCCGTGCAGACGATGCGCGAGACGCGGCGCGCAAACTCCTCGAAGCTGCGCTCCTTGCGCAGCTCTCCTGTTTCCGGATCGTAGCGGTCGGCATAATAGCGCTGCTCCAAAAGCCAGCGCGCGTTTTCCGACTGGCGCGGCGTCAGAGGGTTTTCGAGCAGCCCCATATCCAGAGAAACCCGAAAGCGCTCCTTCATCGATTTATACATAGGCAGGTCTCCCGTTCTGTAGAATTTTTAAAAGTGAATTCTCTGTGCGGATCTTTTACGAATGCGAAACGGCAGAATCATTCTACATCGCCCTGGCAAAAAACGCCACTATAAATAGTATTATGTTATTCCTAAAAAGCGCTAAATACGCCAAGACGAAAGAATCCCGGCCTCTGTCCCAAGGAGACAGAAACCGGGAATTTCTCTATTTCCATTTGCGCGCATAGCGTATCTTTTCTGTTTTTATCATCCAGCGTGTGAAGGAGCACCGTTGGGTATTCTACCACAGAAAAGATTTTTGCGCTTCCGGCGGCAGTCAGGAACGTTCGGCATATCTCCAAGGAAGTGTGCCGGAAAATTGAGAGAACGTTGTTTCGGCGCCATTTCTGAAGTGTCCTTGGCTGCAGAACGTTCACAAAAAGGAACTCTTATAAGTCGTTTTCTCTAGGACAGCTCCTTCAGCCTCAAAGCACCCAGCGTCAGCGAGGCGCATGCTGCCGGATATTCGTTGAGCGCCCCGCCAAAAGCGTCGACGATACTCTGCGCGCGCGTCAGCCATCGCTTGTCTGCAGTAGCGCGATAAAGCTCGAGCAGATTATTCACCATCAGTCCGTTTCCTGAAGGCAAGAAATCATCGCCGGCATCCCATATCGGCAGGACTTCGAGAGTTCCCTCACGGACAAGGCGCATTGCCCCGCGAGCCCCAAAAAGTTCATCAGTTCTCGCGCTCCACTTTTCGGCAGTCTCAAGCCACGCCGCGGAGCCTGACGCTTGATACACTTTCAGACTTGCCCATATGAAAGACGCATAATCTTCCAGTACGCCTTCGCCGTCACGAAGACCACCGTAGAGGGTATGGCAAAGGTCATCCTGTGAGACCGCTGCGGTTAATAAACTTTTCACGATCTCCTCGGCTTGCTCTTGATATTCTTTTCGTCCCAAGATGTTTGAGGCCTGCGCAAGCACTGCTGCGAAACAGGCATTGCCCCTCACCGAAATGCGCGCTTCCTTTTTCGGACTCTCACGGCGCGAACGGCATTCCAGGAGAATTTGCCGCGCATTCTCAATCTTTTTCCAAAACTCAAGAGCATTTTCATCGCTTTCAGGCATTGCCGAGAGGCACAAAACATTTTTGCCCGTTTTTTCCTGCGTCAGCGGATCGCTGTAGTTTCCTTCAGAAGTGACTCCATAAACGCGGCAGAAAGCCTCAGATTCCTCGTGAAGAAGCCCGTCAATCTCCTCTTTGCTCCATAAATAGTAGCGATCGATGGTTCCCATATCCCGGACATCGTCTCCAGTGCACAGCAAACCGTTCTCTTCGCCCAAAGTGCTTCTCAGCAGAGCAATGCTGCTCTCGACAACTTCACGGTAGACGGCATTCTGCCCTTCTCCCAGTGCCTCAACAAATACGCTCAGAACGGCCGCGTTCTGGGCAAGATGCTTGCCCAGATAAGGGATTCGCCACGCTCGATCACAGCAGTAATCGTGAAAACCGGCATCAAGATGATCGTACAGCCCCGCCGAGAACAGCGCCGCTAAAGAGCGGTCAAAATGGGAGCGGAGTTTTTCGTTTTTCCGCCCAAGAGAGGAACACAAAAGCAGCTTGGGAGCCTGTGGAAATTTTGGGGCCGCTCCCCAGCCGCCATTTTTGAGGTCCATCTCCGCGAGCAATTGTTCGACAGCTCGTGCCTCAAGCCCCTCTTCGAGCGGTGCCGTATACGGCGAGAGCGCTTCCTCGAGCTGGGCTCCGTAACTGGCAGCTGCTTCGTCGATCTGCGGGCGCTTCATCAGCCACAGCCATTTGATACGCCGCAAGACTTCGAGCAATCCGGGTTTTTCGGGGCTCTCGCTCTGTTGGGGCAGATATGAGCAGGCAAAGATCGGTTTCTTCCCAGGCGTCATGAAAATAAACAGCGGCCAGCCCGCGTGCCCAAGCATGATCTGTGCCATGGCGCGGGCGGCCAGCGCGAGATGAGGCGCGTCGTCGCTGTCGGCCAGCACAGGGATGAAGTCGTCGTTGAGCATTCTGATGATCTCAGGCTCTTCGAAATTGGCCTTCATCATGTGGCTCCAGCGGCTGCCGTTATTGATCAGACACAGGCAGACCGGACGATCCAGAGACGCTGCCTGCCGAAGCGTTTCAGCGTTCCACTCTCTCCAGTCGACAGAGCCTTCTCCCATTCGTTTTACAAAAGGATTGGCGCTTTCCCAGTTCATCTTATCTTCTCCCACAGCTCCGGCAGCTCGCCGAGACTCTTGATGATATGCGCAGCGCCGCTTTCTTTCAGCGCCGCCGCGTCATGATTGCCGGTTGTCACTCCGACGCCGATGACTTCGGCATTGACTGCCGTTTTCATATCGATATTCGTATCGCCGACGTAAATGCCTTCATCGGCTTTCAGTCCCATTCGCCGCAGCGCCTCAAGAACGACTGCCGGATCAGGCTTGGGGTTGAATCCGTCAATCCCGACAATGATCGGGCAAAGTGTATCCAGCCCCGCCGCCCGCACAATCCCCAACGGGGTCAGGCGGTTGGTCGCTATCGCCAGCATCGCTCCGTACGAGCGCAGTTTTTCGAGAGCCTGCACCGTCTCCGGAAAAGGTACGACGCCGGCATAATTCCGCTCCTCAAAAAATGAACGGTAGCGTGGCAGCCATTCCTCTTCGATGGGACCATCTCCCCAAAAAGAACGCATCGCGTCGACCAACGCCCAGCCGATCGTTCGCCGAACTTCGGCGAGCTGCAGGCGCCGCAGTTTTTTTTCTGCGGCGAGAGCGTTCAAATTTGCACAAATGCCTCCGGCGCTGTCGACCAGCGTCAGATCAAAATCAAATACAATTCCCCGCAGCAAAGAGCCCCGTCTCCCTTTTTCATCAGCGTCAGAACGCTGAATTTATGACGTTGTTTGAAACGCCCTTCATTGTATCATCCACAGAGTTTTTTTGCTTGCCGGGATAATTGTTCTTCCAGATTTTCCAGCAGAGATATTGGAATGGAAAGCCAAGGATCACTGATAAAGTCACCGTTGAGACAACATGATTAAGCTGTTCCAGCGCCATGCCCAAAGAGAGTAGAAGACGCCCCGGCTCAGCTTTGATGATATGGAATACACAAGTCGCAGAAGAAAAACCAAGAGAGAAATATTTTTTGAGCAAATGGATAAAATTATCTCCTGAACAAATTGGGCCGTCTTGGCAGCCCGCGTTGCTCGTCCCGCAGACAGAGACACCCGCCGATTGGCGTCGGGACAATGCCGCGCGTGTACTTTATGCAGATCTGGTACAACTTGTCCGCTGAAGGCAACGAAGACGCAATTTATAACAGCCATGCGCACGCTCCTGAGAATCGATTCCCCCGAACAGCAGGCACCTGACGCAGCAAACAGCAAAGAGAACACCCGATTTCGGGAATCGGATGTTCTCTTTGCCGCAGAAGCCGTTTTAAGCTCTCATTCTTCAAACAAATTCACGAGATATCCATAGCCCTCGGCCTCCATCTTCGCGTAAGGCACAAACCGGAGGGACGCGCTGTTGATGCAGTAACGCACGCCGTTGGGCGATTCGGAGTCGCCGGTGAACACATGCCCGAGATGAGAGTCTCCAGCACGGCTGCGCACTTCCGTGCGGCGCATGCCGTAGCTGTTGTCCTCCAACTCCACGACGGCAGGCTTCTCAATGGGTTTTGTGAAGGCGGGCCAGCCGCAGCCGCTTTCAAACTTATCCGTAGAGGAAAACAGCGGCTCGCCAGTGACAACGTCCACATAGATGCCCTTTTCGAACTGATTCCAGAATGCGCCGGTAAAGGCGCGTTCCGTGCCGCTCTCCTGGGTAACGCGGTACTGCTCGTCCGTCAGCTTGTCCCGGATGGATTCCGCCGCGGGTTTTTTGTAATCGCCCGGGTCGATGCGCAACTTGGAGAACAGCTCCATCTCCGCATGGTGGATGTGACAGTAGCCTCCCGGATTCTTTTTGAGGTAGTCCTGGTGGTACTCTTCGGCGGGATAATAATTTTTAAGGGGGCCGATCTCCACAAAGAACTTTTTACTGCGCCCTCGTTCGATCTCCGCAATGCGCTCCACGGTCTCTTTCGCTTTGTCGTTGGTGTAGTAGACGCCTGTCTGGTACTGACTGCCGATATCGTTGCCCTGCCGGTTCTCCACCGTGGGGTCAATGACGTAAAAGTAGGCCAGCAGCAGCGCGTCAAGGCTCACCCGCTCCGGGTCATACTCCACCCGGACTGTTTCTCTAAAGCCAGTGCCGCCTCTGCTGACGGTCTTGTAGTTGGCGTCTTCTTCGCGGACGCCGTTGGCGTAGCCGCTTTGGGCATCAATGACGCCGGGGATGGACTGCATCAGCTGTTCCATGCCCCAAAAGCAGCCGCCTGCAAGATAGATGACATTTTCCGTAGTATCCATATACATAATCTCCTCGCCGGACATGTCGGAGTTCCGTCCGGTCACTTCAGATCCCTGCGAATTCTTCCTCTGGGGCCAGTTCTGCCCGGCGGCATAGCCGCCAAACAGCAGCAGAACGACCAAAAGAAGCGGCAGCACTCTCCGATACATGGCATTTCCCCCTTTTGCAGCGGCGTTCCCACTCTGCGCCGTCAGGCATTCGGCACTTCTTTGCTTTCCGGCTGCAGGGCAAGCCCCAAAAGCAGTCCGGAGACTCCGCCAAAGCCAGAGGAAAGCCACGGGCTGGACGCGACAGGGCAGACGCCCGCAGCGCAGCCCACATAGCGGTAATACAGCCAGCCCGCGGCAGCGCCGGCAAGCGTCAGCACTGCGGGAAGAAAAACGCCGGGCAGCTTGCGTGTTTTATTGTTCATAGCGTTCACTTCCTTTCGTAATTCCGCGCTGGGCCTACATCAGCAACAAAGGCCTCGCCGCTAAGCTTTTGCAGAATTTTCTTCTGGACTTGCCAACCGTCGCCCCACAATGGGATCGCCGCGATATTGCTGTTGTGCCCGACCGCAAAAGCGGCAGGATAGACATAAAGATTGCCGATCAGCTTTCAGCGCCGCTGTCAGATTAATTTACATTCCAATAGGAAGCACCCATCTTTGCCGGAACATCTTAGGCCCTGGAAGCTGCGGTTTCACGCCCTTCAACGTAAAAGCGCTGACGCCGATATGCGCACATTTTTCAGTTCTCATCATTGAAATTCTTGTTCAGCGCATCCAGACCGGCAAGCTCGCTTATGCAGGCTTACAGGCGGCAAACCTCAAGTTTGCTGCGCCAACGGTCTTGCAGAAAAGACAGCTGCCGCTCTTTACTTCTTCATATCCTTCTTCATATCCTTCCTCATGTCTTTCTTCATATCCTTCTTCATGTCCTTTTTCATATCATTTTTCATGTTCATACCCATGTCTTTTTTTACGTCCTTCTTCATATTCATGTCTTTTTTCATGTTCTTCCCGCTCGCAGCGTCTTTGCCGCACATGCAGCCGTCCATGCACTTGCCGTCTTTCATGCAGCCGCCGTCCATGCACATGCATTTATCGGTGCACATGCTGCCTTTCGCGCACATGCAGCCATCCTTGCACATGTTGTCTCTCATGTTAATGTAATCATCCATGCACATGCCTTCTTTCATGCAAGTGCCTTCTTTCATGCCCATGCCGCTCTTCATGCACTTGCCGTCCATGCCGCACATGCACTTGCCGCCCATCATTCCATCCTTGTTCTCCATGGTCTTGTCTTTCATCATGACGGACTGCATGGACTCCTTGCCTTCGGGCATCATCTTGCTCTTAGCCATAGAAAAGCCGGCAGCCAGGCTGCATACCAGCACAAGAGCCAGCACCAGTGTCGAGAGTTTCTTTGTATTCATGTTTCTTCCTCCTTATTCTTATTTTTCATTGTTTTTCTGCGGCGCTTTCGCCGTCTTTCCTTTATTTCCGCCCTTCTCAAAAACTACAACGAAAGTTCATCGCGCCAGCGGGACGAATACGGATGTTTCTGCAGCGGATGCAGCCGCCGCGGCTGGACGTTTCCTTCATATCCACATCCATTCTGCAGGTTCTGGCCCTTTCCCTCAAGCGGCGCTTTTGATCTTCTTCTCGTTGGCTCAGCCTTACCTCCTTTCTGTTTTTTTTCGCCCCTATCATAGCGCGGCAGAGTTAAAATCCCCGTTAAGAATAAAACCTTAACACAAAATTTATCTGCTCGTGATATAATAAAAAATATATAAATGAGTTTGAACAAGGAGGGCTTTCATGCACCTTTTGGTAGTTGAAGACGAACACGCCTTGTGCGACACCATTGTACGCAGTCTGCGGCGGCTGGCGTACAGCGTTGACTGCTGCGGCAACGGGGAAAAAGCGCTGGAACTGCTGAGCGTGGAGCGGTACGACCTGGTGCTGCTGGATCTGAACCTGCCGGGAAAAGACGGCATGACGGTGCTGCGGACTCTGCGGCAGACCGACCGGGAAACCCGGGTACTCATCCTCTCCGCCCGCAGCGAGGTTTCCGATAAAGTGGAGGGACTGGATGCCGGGGCGAACGACTACCTGGCCAAACCTTTTCACCTGGCAGAGCTGGAGGCGCGTATCCGCAGCCTGACCCTGCGTCAGTTCACTCAGCAGGATGTGCTGCTTACCTGCGGTGATTTGAGATTTGATACGCGTTCCCGCACCGCCTTCGCCCGCGGGCAGGCGTTGACGCTGACCCGCAAGGAGACGGGAATTTTGGAATACCTGATGGCGCATCAGGAGCGGCCGATCAGTCAGGAAGAACTGATCGAGCACGTATGGGATAACAGAGTGGACAATTTCAGCAACTCCATCCGAGTACACATCTCCGCCCTGCGAAAAAAACTCCGCGCGGCGCTGGGCTGCGACCCCATTCGCAACCGTATCGGCGAAGGATATCTAATGGAAGGAAAAGATTCATGAAAAAGCGTTCCCTGCGATGGCGCATCACCCTGACAACGGCCCTGCTCATCGGCGCAACCTGCCTTTCCATGAAGCTGCTGCTCTGCTCCTCCGGCGTCCGCTACATGGACTCCATCGGCAGCTTCATTCAAGACTACGGCGCCGGCGGCACGCCCGCCTTCTTTGCTCCCGAGAAAGAGGGGCTGAACAGGGACCTCGCCGTGATCATCCATGGAGCCCAGGAGTCCTTCTGCATGACCAACTGGTATATCACGGCAGCGGTGACGGTTTTAAGCGGCATTCTGGCCTACTTTGCCAGCGGACACGCCCTGACCCCCCTGCGGAGCTTCGCCTCTCAAGTGGAAAAGGTTCAGCTGAACAATCTGGCGGACATGAAAATAAACGAGGATGTGCTGCCTGAATTTAAGCAGCTCAGCAGGTCTTTTAACCAGATGCTGGAGCGTTTGAACAACGCCTTTGCCGCCCAGCGGCAGTTCGTAGGCAATGCTGCCCATGAACTGCGCACGCCGCTGGCGCTCATGCAGGCGCAGCTGGAGCTGTTTTCCGCCGAACATCCCGCCGTGCTGCCGGAGACGGCGGAGTTTCTTGCGCTGCTGCAGGAGCAGACAGAGCGGCTGACCCAGATGACGAAGACGCTTCTGGAAATGAGCAACCTTCAGCAGGTGGCCCGCAACGACCGGATCCTGCTGGGGCCAATGATCGAAGAGATCTTCACGGACCTTGCGCCGCTGGCGGAAAAAAGCGGCGTCACGCTGGAACGAGAGGGAGACGGCACATTGACCGGCAGCGACACGCTGATCTACCGGCTGTTGTTCAATTTGACGGAGAACGCCATCAAATACAACCGCCCCAACGGATCGGCACGGGTCACCGTAACGCAGGCAGAAAAGAAGCTCATGCTCCGCGTTGCCGACACCGGCCGCGGCATCCCGGCGGAATACCGGAGGAGCATCTTCCATCCATTCTTTCGGGCAGACACGTCCCGCAGCAGGGAATACGGCGGCGTGGGACTGGGGCTTTCTCTGGTGTGGGAGATCGCCAAGCTCCACGGCGGGGCCGTGTGGGTGGAGGAAAGCTCCGAAAAAGGGAGCACCATTGCGGTGGAGTTCCCGGCCTAAGTGAGAATTAAACTTTCAGTTTTCCTTTTAGTCCTAATTCTTTCTTCTCGATAAGTTCCTTGCCCTTGTCTGTGTTCCTCCGAGTCCGGCGCACACCCAACTTCATCCTTCCGTGCCCGACTCCGGCCGCGGCACGCCGTCGGCCTGAAATCGCCAACGCCTGCCTCAGCCTAAAGCGTGAGCGACTCTCCACGGCGGCCATGCGATAGAATCCCCGAGAGACAAAATGAGCAGCCTGCTCCTTGCCGACCTCGAAGAACACGCCGAAGAATAACAAAAGGCTCTGCCGGGCTTCTTCCAAAGAAAGCCGACAGAGCCTTTTCCGCTCTCAAAATAGAATTGAATGGGGTCTTTTGAGGCATATCTTGACCATGCGAATATACATACGGGCCATGGACAGGTTCTTCAGCTCGCCCAGCACCAGCCTCAGACCTCTCTGTGCCAGGATCTTGAGCCTTGCGTTGGCGTCCAGCATCGCAAGGATAAGCCGCTGAATCTCCGCGGGTGCAAATTCATAAATGAAAAGCATTTCCTTACGGCACATCCCATTGTAACACCCCCGAAAATAGGTTATGATCATTCTATCCTAATCTGGCGGTAAACGGCAGCGACACTGAGCTGCATGGAATGATGACGGCCAGGGATGCGTTCCGATATGAAGCGCTGCCTATTGCGACGAGACGTGCGGGAAAGGGACTCCAATGCAGGACAGAAACGAACTATTTCAGATTTCCTCTTTTATGCCCTACGCGGAGGAATTTCTCCACGGAGGCAATGAGAGCGAACTCCTGAAACTTTTCTTTATACGCACGGGAACGGGGCTCTGTCTGCGACACGGACAAACGCTGGCGCTGGAAGGCGCCTCGCCTCTTTTTGAAGAACAGGTGCGCACCTATCCTTATAAGGAATTAGCCCGGATCTTCCACAGAATCTTCATCAACAAGGAAGAGCTGATCTTCAACTATCCTTTGGAAAAAGAACTGACGCCGCTGCTGAAATCCGAAGCGGAACATCTGTCGTTGGCGCTGCGCCTTCTCGCCGACCGTCGCCGGAGCCAGCTGATTGTGGAACAGCGCTATCGGGAACAGTTCATTCAGGATCTCCTATTTTCGAGGATCCACTATGAAGAGGAGCTTCGCAACCGATCAGCCACCTACGGCTGGAAGCTTTCAGGAGCTCTCGCAGTTCTGGTGATCGATATTGACGAGATCTGCCCTTCGCCGGAGCAGCTGCTCCTTCCGGCAAAAAACCGCCTGAGAGCCCTGTTTCCCGACGTTCTTTTTTCTCACAGGGGCCGCGGGATGGTCTTTCTGATACCGCTGGACTCGAACCGCAACGCCAAACATGACCTTCAGCTGGCAGCGCCGACGCTGCTTGAGGAGCTGAACGGTTCGGCCGTCCTCGGGCTCAGCGGAAAACACGATTCGTTCCTGCAAGCCGGAGAAGCTTATCGAGAAGCCTCCAAAGCCGTAGAGATTCTTCGAGCTTTTTTTCAAAGTCGTCGATTGGCCTTCTGGGACGATCTGGGAGCTTATAAACTTCTCTCCGACTTTGCCAACGCCGAAGACGCAGACAACTTCGTCCGCGAAACACTGGGCGTGGTGATCACTTACGACCAACAACACAACGGCGAGTTGCTGGAAACGCTCCAGGCGCTGGACCAGAACAACTGGAATCTCAGAGCCACGGCCGCAGCGCTTTACGTGCATTACAACACGATGAAATACCGCTGCAAAAAGCTTGAGGAATTGCTGCCCATCGGCGAAGAGAACGGAGAGCTCCGCTTTTCCATCTCTTTGGCCCTCCGTCTTTACCGGATGCAGAAATCAGCGGCTCAATCTATTTCTTTGTCAGAACCAGACATCACCCGCTGAAAGTATTTGTCTTATTTAGACAAATACTTTCAGCGGGTTTCATTTTATACTTTTACCGGCAACGAAAGAAAGTTGCTTTAGCTTTGTTGTTTTTTTGCTCAGCCCCTTAAAGGCAAAAAACGGATTCTAAGCTCCAAAAGAACGCTGTGCAAATCGCTTTTATCCAGGTGGAAAGAAGGAGGAGTTTGTATGTGGCTGCTCAGAGGAATCGATGGGATCATGGAGCGTTTTGAACGCTTTGCCATCGCCGGAAGCATCATCCTCATGGCTCTTGTCTGCATCGTCAACGTGTTGTGCCGCAACCTGCTCAACTACAGTCTCAGCTGTGCTGAAGAGGTCTGTCAATTTGCAATCGTGTGGGTTACATTTACAGGGGCCAGTTATGCCGCGAGGCACGGCGTGCACATCCGCATGTCGGCACTTTACGACATGATGCCGCCAACATTCAGAAAAATCATGATGGTCATCATGTCTCTCGGAACAGGGCTTCTGATGTTCCTGCTCGCATGGCACGCCTACCGCTATGTGGGCAAGATGGCAGTTTCGGGACGTGTTTCTCCGGCTCTGAGAATTCCCATGTGGTGGATCATGGTCTGGGTGCCGCTGGGATTTATCTGCACCGGAGTGCAGTACATGATTACGTTCCTGAAAAATCTCTCGTCCTCCAATATCTGGGTCGCCCCTGCCGTCAAAGACGGCGAGAACGACGAAAACAACGACTATGCGTTGTAGAGGGAGGGATATCCTATGCTGACAACTCTTATGGGCGTCATGGTAGTCTTGCTGCTTCTGGGCTTCCCGATGATGGTGCCCCTGATCGGCGGCGCTCTTGTCACGCTGGCGCTCTATTTTCCCAAACTTGATTCGCTGACGTTGATTCAGCAGACAGTGGGCGGAGTTCAGTCCATGTCGCTGATTGCCGTTCCCATGTTCATCCTGGCTGCCGATATCATGACCGCTGGACAGGTAGCCAAACGCCTTCTGAATTTTGTGGTAGCTTTCACGGGCCATCGGCGCGGCGGGCTGCCTATCGCAACGGCGGCCGCCTGCACCATGTTCGGAGCCGTATCGGGTTCCACGCAGGCGACGGTGGTCGCCATCGGAGGGCCCATGCGCCCCATGCTCCTTAATGCCGGCTATTCGCCCTCATTCTCTACGGCGCTGATCATCAACTCAGCGGTAATCGCTCTGCTGATCCCCCCCAGCGTCTATATGATCGTCTACGGCGTGGTCAGCGGAGCTTCTGTCGGAGAGCTCTTCATCGCCGGCATCGGTCCGGGATTGCTGATTTTCTTGTTCTTCGCCGTTTACTGCTATTTCGTTTCCGACCCCAAGAATGTGATCGCCCGAGTGTCATGGAAAGGGCGCATGAAGGCCTTTAAAGAAGCTCTGCTGAGTTTCACCTTCCCTCTGATTATCTTCGGCGGCATCTACTCGGGCGTTTTCAGCCCGACTGAAGCGGCCGCAGTATCGGTGCTTTATGCTTTCATTCTGGAGTTTTTCGTCTACAAATCTCTCAAGCTCAAGGACATTCCGGCGTTGGCGCTGCGCACCGGCGTGGTAACAGCCGTAGTGTTTATCCTGATCGCCGTGGGGCAGGCCTTTTCCTGGACGGTTTCCTTTGCCAGAATTCCCAACCTGATACTGCCCTCGCTGCTGGGAGACGCCCCCTCGCAGCTCCGGATTCTGACGGTGCTTTCTGTCGCCTACTTCATAGGCTGTATGTTCGTGGATCCTGTGGTAGTCATCATGATCCTGACGCCAATCTTCCGCCAGCCCATCGCAGCGTCCGGCATTGACACAGTCCTGGTGGGCATTATCGTCACGCTTCAGGCTGCCATCGGCTCAACGACGCCGCCTTTCGGATGCAATATTTTCACAGCCATTCCCATCTTCAAGCAGAAATATCTCGACGTAGTCCGAGGCGTCCCGCCCTTTGTCATTATGATGGTCATCATATCGGGACTGCTGGTGGTATTCCCCCAGATTGCGCTGTTCCTCAGGGACATGGCGGTACGTTAGGCGTTTTCGGACCGTGCTGCCCGTCGGGCACAGGCTGCCATAAAGATCATTTTAATCTGTGTTTCCATTTATCTTAAGGAGGTTTTTATCCATGAAACGCATTTTTGCTCTCGCGCTTGCTCTCGCTTTGTCTGCCGCTCCGGCCGCCCTTGCCGCCAAATACGAATGGCGTCTCGCCGAGGAAGAAATCACCGACAGCGTCTGCGATGTCTACGCGAAGGAATTCGCCCGACTCTTGAAAGAAAAATCCAACGGCGATATCAACCTCGAGGTTTATCCTCTTGGAACCCTCGGTACGCCCGAAGAGATCTTCGAGCTCTGCCAGAACGGTGCCATAGAGTTCGTACTCGACGGCGCGGGACAGGTCGGCAGCTTCGTGCCGGAAAACCAGATTTTCTCCCTTCAGTTCCTGTTCTCCGACAACCAGGAAGTCAACGAGAAAATTCTCGCCGACAGCAAGGCGCTGAATGAGATGCTCTCCGGTGTGTACGCCAGCCGGGGCATCAAGATGCTGGCCTATTGGAGCGAAGGCGCCATGGATTGGACTGCCAGCAGACCGCTGCTCCAGCCTGAGGACTTCAAGGGCCTGAAAATGCGTACCATGCCTTCGCCCATGATCGTGGAATCCTATAAGGTCTATGGGGCCAACCCCACGCCAGTGCCTTTCATGGAAGTCTACAGCGGACTGCAGCTGAACATGATCGAAGGGCAGGAGAACGCCCCCTATATCACCCAGGAAATGAAGTTCATGGAAGTACAGAAGTATTACATCCAGTCCTCACACAAGATCTACATCATGCAGACTATGGCAAACAAGGACTTCTTCGACGGGCTGCCCCCGCACATCCAAAAGATTGTCCTGGACTGCGTCGCAGAGCTTCGCGCCTTTGGATACAAGGCTCAGGAAGAGCTGAACGCAAAGCGCCTCGACATGATCCTAAAGGCAATGAAACCTGATCAGAAGCTGCTCAAGCTATCCCCCGAAGCGCGGGCACAGTTTCGTGAAATCTCGAAAAATACCGATAAGACCTATCTTGAAGTATCAGGCAATCCGGAGCTGGCACAAAAAATGCTTGACGTGATCCGTCAGGAAATCGCCGCAGCAGAAGCCGCCGCCAAATAGGACATTTATTTTCAGGAGGAATCTTACAATGCAAGGCAAAAAATACATTCATGCCGTTCCGAATTTCAGCGAGGGACGCCGTCCGGAAGTCATCGAGGCTATCGTCAGTCAGATCCGCAACGCGAAAGGCGTTAAACTGATCGGTCATTTTCCCGACGCCGATTTCAACCGCACGGTGATCGAGTGCATCGGCGAGCCTGAACCGCTGGTGGAAGCACTTTTAAACATGGCAGGCAAGTCCTATGAACTCATCAACATGGAAGAACAGAAGGGCAAGCACCCTCGTATCGGCGCACAGGACACGATTCCCGTCTTCCCGCTGCTGAACGTGACTCTCGACGAGTGCCGCGACTTCGCCGAAAAAATCGGTGCCGAGGTATACAGCCGTTTCAAGGTTCCTGTTTACTTCAGCGGCCTGAACGCCCGCAACGAGCAGCGCAAAGAGCTGGCTTTCATCCGCGCAGGCCAGTTTGAGGGCCTGAAAGCCGTAGCCCATACGCCGGAGCGCGCTCCCGACATCGGCCCCGCCGCCCTCCACCCCACGGCTGGAGCCACCATCGTCAGCGCCGCTGAGAGCAATCTCACAGCCATCAATGTGCTCTTGAACACTAACGACATGGAGATCGGCAAGAGGATCGCGAAGATGATGCGCGGCCCCTCCGGCGGTTTCAGCACCATCCGCTGCGTGGCCTTTAAGCCCGACGGATACGACAATGTGGCCATTTCCATGAACATGTTCGACATCGTCAACACTCCAATTTACCGAGCTTTCCAGGTCATCCAGAATGAAGCAGCCCGTTACGGCCTGACGGTAATCGGCACCCAGGTCTGCGGCACGTTGAAGCAAAAGGCGCTGATCGTCTGCGCCGAATACTTCCTGCGCCTGATCGACTTCAACGAAAAGCAGATCGTGGAAAACAATATTCTCTCGCTGATCAGCGAAGGCGAAGCTTAGAAAACGCGGCAACGTAAAGATACAGTGACAAAGGGGAAGCTCTTCAAGGCGGAGTCTCCGCTTTGGACTATGATGTTCCGCGTAGAACCTTTTCTCTGGAGGGATGAACCTCATGTTTGACTCCAACTATCAGCTGGGGAAATTTTTAGAGGAAATGGCCTCCGATTCCCCTGTTCCGGCCGGCGCCTGCGCGGCCGCCGCGTCAGGCGCTATGGGGGCGGCGCTGTTGTCCATGATGGGGCGCCTGACGATAGGCAAGCGCGGTTACGAAGAACAGGAAGAGCTCATGAAGGAACTGCTCCGCAAAAGCGGGGCGCTTACCGCCCGTTTGGTCCAGGACTCCGGCGCCGACATCCAGGCCTATAACAGTCTCATGGTCGCCCTGAAACTCCCCCGCCACAGCGACAGCGAAAAGGGCGCGCGCCACCGCGCCATTCAATCAGCCTGGATACAGGCCACCAAATCCCCTTTGGCCATCGCGGAAGATTGCCTTCATGTGCTTGCGCTCTGCTCCGCGGCCGCTGAGAAAGGCAACGCCAGCGCGGCCAGCGACGTGGGCGTCGCCGCCCTGGAAGCCCGGTGCGGTCTTGAAGGCGCGATTCTCAGCGCTCGTTTCAACCTTTCCCATGTGGAAGACAAAAACTTTGTCGCCCAGACATTGTCGCAGCTTGCCCAAATGAGCGGCGAGGGGGGAAAATACGCCCTCCAAGTTCAAAAACTAATGGAGCAGCATCTTGACGCTTTGCGCCCGCTTCCCTAACGCTTCTCACATTTCATCAAAGCCGGGTCGAAGCAGTTCAGAAAAAGAGCAGAAAAACCCTTTTTTGTAAAGAAGGGATATTCTGCTCTTTTTTTCATCCGGCTCTTTCTCTTTTGTTTTAAGGAGAATCCGTTATACTTGAAAAAATACCTCAGTCATGTCGCATTCAAGGAGGTCTCCCCTATGAGCACTCAAATATCAAGACAGGAAGCGCTTCAGGTGCTTCAATCCCTTCTTCGCATTAGGACTGCCCTGCCGGCCGGCGACGAGATGGACTGCGTCAAATACATTCTTTCGCTCTTCCCGGCGGACAAGATCTCGTCGCGAATTCTGGAACACGGCCATAACAGAGCCTCTCTGAAAATCTCAATTCCAGGACAGGGACGCAAAAACTTGGCGATCGTGGGGCACATGGACACCATCAGCGTTCCAGAGGCGGAGCTTTGGAGCCATTCCCCTTTCGGCGCCGACGTAGAAGACGACTTCGTCTACGGCCTTGGCGCCACAAACATGAAAGGCGGACTGACGTCCATGATCCTGGCCGCGTTGGAACTCATCAGATCAGGAACAGCGCTGCCGCTTAACCTCCACCTCTGTTTTTCCGCCGACGAAGAGGTTAACGGCATCGGTGCGGGAGCCCTTCTCCGCAGCGGTCTTATGGACGACATGGACGAGATTATCATCGCCGAACCCACCACGATGAAAGTGGGACTCGCTGAGAAAGGCGCTCTTTGGCTGCATTTGACCATACATGGGAAAAGCTGCCATAGCGCTATGCCCTCTCGAGGAACCAGCGCTGTCGAAGTCTTTCTGGAACTGACGAGACGCATCCGCGAACTCTTTGCAGACGAGCATTCTCACCGGCTCTTAGGACACAGCACCTGCGAAATCACGGAAATCCACGCAGGAACCGCTCCCAATCTTCTGCCAGGGCTGGCGCATGGAACACTGGATCTGCGAATCCTGCCAACGGTGAACCACTACACGCTTCTGGAAAACATCAAAGAAATGCCTCAAATCATGGAACAGAAATATAAAGACCTCTCAATCGCAATCAATCCCTTCAACTTTCAGGCTCCCGTAGGCATGAACCGCAACGCGCCCATGGTGCAGCGCGTCAGGGAGATCTATGAACAGCGCGGCATGCGTTACGAGGAAATCGGCATCCACTCCTTCACCGACGCATCGCGTTTGATCCCCACGCTGGGCGTCCCCTTCGTGATTATGGGCCCCGGCGAGCATGAGCTGGGCTACCAGATCGACGAAAAGGTCTCCATCTCCTCAGTCTGCGAAATGGCTGAAGTTTACAGAGACTACGTTTTGAGCCGACATTCCTTTTGACAAACCACATAATATCAGTTCTTTGCAGCGTTGCCCAGACGCCCATAATTATGTTATTAAATCTCCCGATGTGATGCAGGCTAACCATAAATATAAAAGACCGCACCAGCACCGAACCGTCTCCCCACACAGGGACAGCGAAAAATGGCCTTACTCC